>MDSV01166894.1_pt1 | contig 19043 bp, 18 predicted proteins | sample 810851 | NCBI WGS metagenome assembly MDSV01 (sample SAMN05326640, study PRJNA326480) | marine metagenome | isolation source: seawater | place: Atlantic Ocean: North East | collected 2012 | reverse complement strand
TGCTTCTGCATATTTAGAAGGTTATCAAAAGTATCCAAAAAGTGATAAGGCTCCTATAAATTTATTAAAACTTGGTGTATCATTAGTTAATATAGGAGAAAAAGATCAGGGTTGTTTAATGATTTCTGGTGTTAAAGATCAATATCCAAAAGCAAATCAATCTGTTCTTCAAAAAGCAAAATATGAAGAAAAAAAGTTTGAATGTAAGCAAGAGTCATAAATTTTTTTTAAATCATTTAAATAACAGAAAAATTAATAAACTTTTTAAAAAATTTAAAACTTATTTAGATAAAAATATTTATAATGAAACTAAGATTGCAGTTGCTGTCTCAGGAGGGCCTGATAGTTTAGCTTTAGTTTATTTAACAAAGTGCTATTTGTTAAAAAATAAATTAAAAGGTAAGTTTTTTCTCGTTGATCATAAGTTAAGAAAAGAGTCTACAAAAGAAAATAAATTAATTAAATCTTTATTAAAAAAATTAAATATTGATTGTAATATTTTAACGTGGAAAGGATCAAAGCCAAAATCTAATATTCAAGGAGTTGCAAGAAATAATAGATACAAACTTTTAAAAAAAGCTTGTAAAAAAAATGGTATTAATTATTTGCTAATAGGTCATCATATTGACGATATTTATGAAAATTTTTTTATAAGACTTTTAAGAGGAAGTGGACTTAAAGGACTTTCATCTTTCGGAGAGCCAATTTTAGAAGTCTCTGATATTTCAATTTTAAGACCAATGGTAAATTTTGAAAAAAAACAATTAGTTTTTATATCAAAAAAAGTTTTTAATTTTTTTATAGAAGACCCAGCAAATCAAAATATGTATTTTCAGAGAACTAGAGTAAGAAATCTTATTTTAAACTTAAAAAAAGATGGTTTAGATAAAAAAAAATTAAACTTAACAATACAAAATCTTAAATCTGCAAATAATACAATAAATTTTTATGTTAATAAAAATATAAAAAATAATTCAAAATATATAAAAAAAAATAATACTTATTTATTAAATAAATATTTTTTTAATCAAGGAGAAGAAGTTGTATTTAGAAGTATTGCTATTGTGTTGAGGCTAGTAAGTGGTAGGTATTATATGCCTAGAGGAAAAAGCATATTAAATTTATTGAATAAGATTAATACAAGAAATTTTGACAAATTGACCCTTGGAGGATGTTATATTGAAAAAATTAATGAAACCTTTATAATTAATAAGGAAAATTAAGGTTGTAGCATTGATTTTTGACAAAATGACACTTGTTTAATTTACAATAATTCTTATCTTATACACATGAATTTAAAAAATTTAGCGATGTGGGGAATAATAGTTTTTTTAACTATAGGACTTTATAATATGTTTAAAAATCCCCAAGCTACATCTGGAAGTAAAGATACAATAATTTTTTCTGAATTCTTACAAGAAGTTGAAAATGGAAGAGTTGTCGAAGTACAAATTAAAGGAAGCAATATTTTTGGTATTCTGTCTAATGGTAATCGTTTTTCTACTTATGCACCAAATGATCCAAACCTTATTGAAAAACTTTCTAACAGTGGTGTAAGTATTTCTGCTGCTCCTATAGATGAAAAAATGCCTTCATTGTTTGGAGTTTTATTATCATGGTTTCCTATGTTGTTATTAATAGCAGTCTGGATTTTCTTTATGAGACAAATGCAGGGAGGCAAAGGTGGCGCAATGGGTTTTGGTAAATCTAAAGCAAAAATGATGAACGAGTTAAAAGGTAAAGTGACTTTTAATGATGTAGCAGGGATAGAAGAAGCTAAAGAGGAAGTTGAAGAAGTTGTAGAATTTTTAAAAGATCCAAAAAAATTTAGTAGACTAGGTGGAAAGATTCCAAGAGGTTGTCTATTAGTGGGTCAGCCGGGAACAGGAAAAACTTTATTAGCTAGAGCAATAGCTGGAGAAGCTGGAGTACCTTTTTTTACAATATCAGGATCTGATTTTGTTGAAATGTTTGTGGGTGTTGGTGCTTCTAGAGTAAGAGATATGTTTGAACAAGGAAAAAAACACTCACCATGTATTATTTTTATTGATGAGATCGATGCGGTAGGAAGAAGTAGAGGTGCTGGCTTAGGTGGTGGTAACGATGAACGAGAACAAACTCTAAATCAATTATTAGTAGAAATGGATGGTTTTGATACCAATGAAGGAGTCATAATTATAGCTGCAACGAATAGACCTGATGTTTTAGATCCAGCCTTATTACGTCCAGGCAGATTTGATAGACAGGTAGTTGTTGGATTACCTGATATAATTGGAAGAGAAAAAATTTTAAAAGTTCATGTTAAAAAAATAAAAATAGCTCCAGATGTTAATTTAAGAACAGTTGCAAGGGGTACCCCAGGTTTTTCAGGCGCAGATCTAGCAAATATTGTAAATGAAGCAGCATTATTAGCAGCCAGAAAGAGTAAAAGAATAGTAACTTTAATTGAATTTGAAGAAGCTAGAGATAAAGTAATGATGGGTGCTGAGAAGAGATCTATGGTTCAAACTGAGGATGATAAAAAACTTACAGCATATCATGAAGCTGGTCATGCGATTGTTTCATTAAATGAAAAAGCAGATGACCCTATACATAAAGCTACAATTCTTCCAAGAGGTAGAGCTTTAGGCATGGTTATGACTTTACCTGAAAGAGATAAATATTCTCAAAATAGAGAATATATGAAATCTCAAATTGCAAAAGCAATGGGTGGCAGAGTAGCCGAAGAAATAATTTTTGGTCATGACAAAGTAACTTCTGGCGCTATGTCAGATATTAAAGCGGCAACTTCAACTGCAAAGCATATGGTAACTGAAGCTGGGATGAGTGAATTACTTGGACCATTAAGTTATGGCGACAATCAGGATGAAGTATTTCTTGGTAGATCAGTTGCGAGAAACCAACAAATGTCAGAAGAAACACAAAAAAAAGTTGATTCTGAAATAAAAAAACTTGTTGACGAAGGTTACCAAAGAGCAAAAAGAGTCTTAACTGAAAAAATTGAAGATTTGCATAAATTAGCTAAAACTTTATTATTATATGAAACGTTAACTGGTGATGAAATTAGGGATTTAATATTAAATAATAAGCCTATCGAAAGAAAAGAAGATAGTAAAATTTCAGAAGACGATAAAGATTCATCTTTAGGGTCTATTGGACTTAAGCCAAAAATAGTTCATTAAAAATATAATGATAAAATATTACACTAGGGTGTGTAATTTTTACTACGGAAATTATTCAAAGCGACTTGTTAGAGAAAAAAAAACATTACCCTTAAATGGTAATTTTGATATTTCATTTGACGAAATCGAAATTTTATCAAGAAAAAGTTATAAAAAAATACACATTAAAAATGTAAAAAATTTACCAAATAAAGTTAAAAAAAAAGTTAAAAATGATTTAAAAATTATAACAAAAAAAAAAAAAAATTTTTCAAATTTAAATTTTAATAATTCCCCAAATATAATGGGTATATTAAATTTAACACCAGATAGTTTTTCAGATGGTGGAAAGTTTAATAAAAAAAATTTAGGGTATCAACATGCTATAAAAATGTTTAAACAAGGAGCTGACATTATTGATATTGGAGGCGAGTCTACTCGTCCAGGGTCAAAAAAAATAAAAATAGATGATGAGTGGAAAAGAATTGAATCCACGTTAAAAAAATTAAAAAAAAAATTACCTCTATCTCTAGATACTAGGAATTCTTCTATTATGGAAAGAGGAGTAAACTATGGAATTAAAATTATAAATGATATATCAGGATTAAAAAACGACAATAAATCTATTTCAATTTTAAAAAAATATAAAATTCCATTTGTTATTCATCATATTTTGGGAGACCCATCTAATATGCAATTAAACCCAAAGTATAAAAATGTATTACTAGATATTTATGACTATTTTGAAGAACAATTAAAATTTATTAGATTAAATAAAATTACTCATAATAATATTATTATTGATCCAGGAATTGGTTTTGGTAAAAACTTGAAACATAATATTACATTAATTTCAAATATTTCTCTTTTTCATAGTATAGGATTTCCTATATTACTAGGAACATCTAGAAAAAAATTTATTAAAATTATTTCTGGAAAAAATGATAGTAAAACTAGATTAGGAGGCACTATAGGATCAATATTATTTGCTTTAATGCAAGGAGTTCAAATATTGAGAGTGCACGATGTTAATGAAGTTATACAAAGTATAAAAATCTTTAAAAAATTAATGAAAAATTGATGACAAAAAAATATTTTGGAACAGATGGAATTAGAGGTCTTGTTAATAATGGAATTATTAATGGAGAAATGTTTTTTAAGTTTGGTTTAGCAGCAGGAACCTTTTTTAGAAATCAAAAAAAAACAAAACAAACTGCAATTATAGCAAAAGATACAAGATTATCAGGATATACATTAGAACCAGCTTTAGTATCAGGCTTAGCCTCAGCTGGCATGCATGTATTTACTTTAGGTCCATTACCAACAAATGGTCTCGCAATGTTAACAAAAAAGATGAGGGCAAATATGGGTATTATGATAACAGCTTCTCATAATCCTTATTATGATAATGGTTTAAAATTATTTGGTCCAGATGGTTTAAAACTTTCTGATAAGATAGAAAAAAAAATTGAAATTTTAATTGATCAAAAAATAAATACTCAGCTTTCTAAACCAAAAATTTTAGGTAGAGTTAAAAGACTTGAAAATGGAACAGACGAATATATTAAAATTTTACGCAAGAATTTTCCAAAAAATTTTAGTTTAAAAGGGTTAAAAATTGTGATCGATTGTGCTAATGGAGCAAGTTATAAAGCTGGTCCAAATTTATTTAAAATTTTAGGAGCAAAAGTAAAATCACTTGGCACAAAACCAAATGGTTTAAATATTAATTATAAGTGTGGCTCTACTTATCCAAAAAAAATACAATCAGCTGTAAAAAAATATAAAGCACACCTTGGTATTTCTTTAGATGGAGATGCAGATAGAATTATAATGTGTGATGAAAAAGGTAATATAATTGATGGAGACCAAATTATTGCTTCTTTAGCTAAAAGATGGAAAAAAAAGAAAATGTTAGAAGGAGGAGTTGTGGGTACCTTAATGACTAATTATGGATTAGAAAAATTCTTTAAAAAATCAAAAATTAAATTTTTAAGATCAAATGTAGGTGATCGATATGTAAAAGAAAAAATGAAATCAAATAAATTTAATCTAGGAGGTGAACAATCTGGTCATATAATTTTAGGAAAGTTTGCAACAACAGGAGATGGTCTTTTGGTTGCTTTAGAGATTTTATTTTCATTAAGAAAAGGAATGAAAGCTAGTAAATTTTTTAATGTTTTTAAACAAACTCCGCAAATATTAGAAAATATTGAAGTGAAGGATAAAAATATTATAGATAATACTGTTTGTAAAAAAGCTATAATAGTAGCAAATAAATTAATAAGTGGAAAAGGTAGATTGTTAGTAAGAAAATCTGGAACAGAATCAAAAATAAGAATTATGGTAGAGTCTCATAACAAAAGATTAAATAAAAAATGTATTAATATAATAAAAAATACAATTAAATAAATTGAAACCGAAATCAAAAGTATTAATAATTGCAGGTTCAGATTCTTCTGGAGGAGCAGGAATTCAAGCAGATATTAAAACTATCACTTCACTAGGGTCATATGCAATGACAGCAATAACAGCAATTACAATTCAAAATACTACCGGTGTAAAGTCTATAATTCCAATAAATTCAAAAGAAATCACAAATCAAATTATCTTTACATGCCAAGATATTAAACCAGATGCAATAAAAATTGGAATGCTTCATTCTTCTGATGTAATAAGAGGCGTAGTTAATTCTTTAAACAAAATTAAGATTCAAAAAATAATTTTAGATCCTGTAATGGTTGCAAAAGGAGGTACAAAATTAATTAATATAAAAGCTATTAAAACATTAAAAAATAAATTACTAAATAAAGTCAGTTTAATAACTCCAAATATTCCTGAAGCAGAAATCTTAACTAATACCAAAATATATAATACAGAAGACATGATTTTTGCAGCAAATATTTTATTATCATTAGGTGCTAAAAATATTTTAGTTAAAGGAGGACATTTACAAAGTAAATTTGTCAAAGATGTTTTTGTTAACAAAAGTGAAATAAAAATATTTAAACATAAAAAAATTACAACTAATAATACACATGGAACAGGATGCACCTTATCAAGCGCAATAACATCGTTTTTTTCATGTGGAAAAAGCTTAAAGAAATCTTGTGAGCTAGCAACTAAATATGTAAATAATGCGATTGGGTCTAAACTTAATTATGGAAAAGGAAATGGTCCAATAAATCATTTAAACTCAATAATATTAAAAAAAAAATTTAAATAATGAAGAATGTAGTAGTAGTAGGATCACAATGGGGAGACGAAGGTAAAGGAAAAATTGTTGATTGGCTATCAAGCCAGGCAGACGTAGTTATTCGTTTTCAAGGAGGCCACAATGCTGGTCATACTCTAGTTATAGATGCTACCACTTACAAATTAAGACTTCTTCCCTCAGGAATAGTAAGAAAAGATAAAATTTCTATAATTGGCAATGGAGTAGTTATTGACCCATGGGCCTTACTAGAAGAAATTGATGAAATTAAATCCAAAGGAGTTGATGTCAATGAAGATAATTTTATCATTTCAGAATCTGCAAATCTTATCTTGCCATTTCATAGAGAAATGGATGAAATTAGAGAAGATGCAGCAGGCAAGGGCAAGATAGGAACAACTAGAAGAGGTATAGGTCCTGCCTACGAAGATAAAGTTGGAAGAAGATCAATTAGAGTTATGGATTTAAAATCAGAGGTAAATTTAGATCAAAGAATAGAAAATGTTTTGTTGCATCATAATGCAATTAGAAAAGGGTTGGGAAAAAAAATTTATAAAAAAGATAATTTAATAAAAGAGCTATTAATTATTGCTCCTAAAATATTAAAATATTCTAAGCCTGTTTGGCTTAAAATTGATGAATTTAAAAAAAAAAAGAAAAAAATACTTTTTGAAGGTGCACAAGGAATTCTATTAGATGTTGATCATGGCACTTATCCATTTGTTACATCTTCCAATACAGTAGCTTCTAGCGCTGCAACAGGCACTGGATGTGGACCAAATACAATTAATTATGTATTAGGTATAACTAAAGCATACACAACTAGAGTCGGAGAAGGACCGTTCCCAACAGAATTAAAAGATAATATTGGAGAATCTCTTGGTTTGAGAGGAAAAGAGTTTGGAACAGTGACCAGTAGAAAAAGAAGATGTGGATGGTTTGATGGAGTATTAGTAAGACAAACAATTAAAATTTCAGGAATTAATGGCATCGCACTTACTAAGCTAGATGTTTTAGATGAATTAGATGAAATTAAAATTTGTATCCAGTATGAATTAGAGGGAAAAAAAATTGGTTACTTACCTGCAGCTGCTGAAGATCAGTTAAAAATAAAACCTATTTATAAAACTTATCCTGGTTGGAAATCTTCTACCAGAGGAATTAAAAATATTTCAGAATTACCTTTAAATGCAAAAAATTATATTTATGCAATTGAAGACTTTATACAGGCTAAAATATCAAGCGTATCTACAAGCCCAGAAAGAGAGGATACAATTCTTTTAGAAAATCCTTTTGATTTGTGATTTAAATTATTTAGCGGTAATTAAATTTTTTGATTTTGAAGAGTTAAGCATATGTCTTTGAATTTTTTCAAAGGCTTTATTTTCTATTTGTCTAATTCTCTCTCTGCTAATTTTATACTTTTTGCTTAAACTCTCTAATGTTTTTGGTTTTTCATTCAATCTTCTTGCGTTTAAAATTTCTTGCTCTCTATTATTTAAAATTTTAATTGAGTCTTTTAGAAGATCTTTTCTTTGTTCCAACTCTTCATTTTGAGCAAATTTTAATTCTTGATCCATCTCATTGTCAACGAGCCAATCTTGCCATTCATCCCCATCTTCACCTATTTGAGCATTTAAAGAAAATTCTTTTCCAGAAAGTCTTCTATTCATAGAGATAACTTCTTCTTTTTTTACATCTAATTTTTTTGCTATTTCTGAAACATGTTCATCTTTTAAATCACCTTCTGATCTAGGGGCGATTTGGTTTTTAATTTTTTTTAAATTAAAAAAAAGTTTTTTTTGAGCTGTAGTTGTTCCAATTTTTACAAGACTCCATGATCTTAATATGTACTCTTGTATAGACGCTTTAATCCACCACATTGCATAAGTTGCTAATCTAAATCCTTTTTCAGGTTCAAATTTTTTTACGGCTTGCATTAGACCAATATTTCCTTCTGAAATCATTTCATTAACAGGAAGTCCGTAACCTTTATAACCCATAGCTATCTTTGCTACCAATCTTAAGTGACTTGTAACTAGTTTTTCTGCTGATTTTATATTTCCAGTATTTTTCCAATTTTTTGCTAACATGTATTCTTCTTCAGCATCTAGCATAGGAAATTTTTTAATCTGTGCCAAATAAGCAGATAGACTTCCATCACTTGAAGGTATTGGTAGATTATAATTTGTTGTAGCACTCATTTTGTATATTTATTTAATTAATTTTTTTAATATTACAATAATTTATTTGTTAGTATTTCTCAGTAATTTTATGATATTTTTTAGTTCATCTGGTAAAATTGATGAAAAATCCATTTGTTTATTTTTTTTTGGATGTAAAAAACCAAGAGTTTTTGCATGTAAAAACTGTCTATTTAATTTATGGATAGATTTTTCTAAATTTAAATCAATATTTTTAAATTTTTTAAATTTTTTTTTATATTTTTTATCTCCTAAAATACTATTACCCATATAATTCATATGAACTCTTATTTGATGTGTTCTTCCAGTTTGAAGTTTACATTCTACCAAGCTTAATGTAGGTATTTTATTATTTTCAAAAATTTCTAATGTTTTATAATTAGTAATAGACCTTTTTCCTTTTGAATTACTTACCTCCATTAACTGTCTATTTTTTGAACTTCTTGAAATTAAAGTATTTATTTTGCCACTTGAAGGTTTAAGTTTACCCCAAATTAGTAATTGATAAATTCTCGTTATTGTGTGTTTGCTAAACTGTAATGATAAGTTTTCATGAGTTTCATTATTTTTTGCAATAACTACTAGTCCTGAGGTATCCTTATCTATTCTGTGAACAATTCCAGGTCTAAGTTTATCTCCAATATTTGAAAGAGCATTTTTATTGTAATGGACTAAAGCATTTACAATAGTATTATTATAATTACCAGCACCAGGATGAATAACAATTCCAGCTGGTTTATTTATTACCATTAGGTCTTCATCTTCATAAATTATATTTAGTTTAAAATTAAAAGGTTTTAAAGAAGCTTTCTCAGGTTCTGGTATTGATAATGAAATTTTATCTCCCAAAGAAATTTTTTTTGATGGACTATTAATTGTCTTGTCATTTAGTTTTAACTTATCTTTTAAAATTAAGTTTTTAATTCTAGTTCTACTTAATAATTTTTCTCTTTTATTAATAAAAACATCAACTCTTAGATTTATTTCTTCTTGCTCAGCTATAAAATTAATGATTTTTTTCATAAATTATATTAATAATAGTATATGCGCTTGTAGCTCAATTGGATAGAGCGCCTGACTTCGGATCAGGAGGTTGAGGGTTCAAGTCCTTCTAAGCGCACCATTATTCCCCAATATTTATTAATGTTCCTTTTTTTCTCGCTTTACTAAAAGAATAATAAAATAAAGATATTGCAATAGTTAAATAAATTATATTTAAATAAAATGCTTTTATAATATTTTGATAGTTAACTGATTGATCTATAAGTATACTTCTAGCTTCTTCAAAAATGTATACAAGCGGTAAGTAGTAAGCTATTTTTTGAAAAATCTCAGGAAGGATTTCTACTGGATAATAAATGCATCCAAAAGGAGCTAAAAGGAACATAGTTGACCACGCTATATTTTCAAACGAAGGACCAAATCGAAGTAAACCTGCTGATACAAATATTCCCAGAGTAATTCCAAATACATATAAACTTAAAAAAAGAAAAAATAAATATATACCTAAATCCAATAAAGATATTCCAAACAAAGGAGATGTTAGAAGAATTGCTGGAACAAGCCCAATTAACGCTCTAATTAAAGCTGTACAAACTAAAGAAATTATTATTTCACTCATTTTTATTGGAGCAATAAATAAATTTGTAAAATTTCTACTCCAAATTTCTTCTAAAAATAACATATTAAAACCAATGCTGGTTCTAAACAAAAAATCATACAGGATTGCACAAGTTAGTATTACCCCAACAGCATTATTATAATATGTGCTATAAGTAGCAAAAAAATTTGAAATAAACCCCCACAATGTTATTTGAATTGATGGCCAATAAATTAGATCTAATATTCTTGGAAAAGATCTTGTGATCAAAAAAAAATGTCTTAAAAAAAGTCCATATATACGTTCAAAATTCATTTTTATTCCTTATAAGTTTTAAAAAAACTTCTTCTAAATTTTGTCTACCATGTTTTTTTATTAATTCATCAGGTTTACCTCTATCGATAATTTTACCATCTTTCATCATTAGAATAGATGAGCATAATCTTTTTACTTCATCCATGTTATGTGAGGCTAATAAAATAGATATTTTTTTTTCTTTTTTATAATTTTCAAAAAAAGTTCTTACAAAATCTCCCACCTCAGGGTCTAAAGAAGCAGTTGGCTCATCTAACAACAACACACTAGGATCATTTATCAGAGCCTTTGCTAGACTAACTCTATTTTTTTGTCCTGAAGAAAGCTCTCCCGTTATTCTATTTAATAAATTTTCTAATCTTAATTTATCGGCAAGATATTCAATTCTATTATTTATTTTTTTAACATTATATAATTTTCCATAAACAGTTAAATTTTGTTTGACACTTAATTTTTTTGGTAATTCTATATAGGGTGAAATAAAATTCATTTTTTTTAAAATATCTATTCTATTTTTTTCGATTTTCATGCCATTAATTTTTATTTCTCCATTAGAAGGTTTAAGCAATCCAAGCAACATACCAATTGTTGTAGTTTTTCCACAGCCGTTTGGTCCAAGTAAACCAATAATTTCATTTTCGCCCACTTTAAAGTTAATTTCCTTTACAGCTTCTTTAGAGCCATATGATTTACTTAGATTAATTACTTCGATAGAATTTGTCATTAAAATTTTGATGCTCTCTTTAATCGATCATTAATTGATTTACCTATACCTACATTTGGAATTTTTTCAACAGCAATAGATTTATATCCTTTATTTTTTATTTTTCTTAAACAAGAGTATAAATTTTTAGCAGCTTCTTTGAGGTTATTATTTTTAGATAAATAATAATAATGTGGGGAATAAATTTTTTTTTTTTTTAATAATACGTATGCTTCATTTATTTTAGGTTTATTAATTTTTATTCTTAATGGTATACCTGGCGAATAATGTAAACTTGATTGACCCGGAGCAATTTTTTTCTGTGGATTTATATTTATATAAATTTTTTTTTTTAAAACTTTTTTAATTTTTGATATCTCTAAACCACCTAATCTTAAAATTTTAGGTATTTTAATTAAGCTTATGATGGTAGATTCTAAACCTATTCTAGATTTACCACCATCCAAAATATAATTAATTTTTTTTCCAAATTCTTCTTTTACATCTGAAGCTTTTACTGCACTTAAACTAGTAGTAATATTTGCACTTGGTGCTGCCAAGGGATAATTCAAAAAATTAAGTAATTTTTTTAAAATTTTATGATTGGGAAATCTTACAGCTAGAGTTTTATTATTGTTAGTTACTAATTTCGAAATTTTAGAATTTTTTTTTAATTTTAAAATAAAAGTAATAGGCCCTGGACAAAATTTTTTATAAAGTTTAAGAAAATCGTTATTAATAAAACAATCTTTTTTTAGATCTGATAGTTTTGCATAATGAACAATTAATGGATTGGATTTAGGTCTTTTTTTTAAATTATATATCTTTTTAACGGCAACTGAAGAATAGGCATTAGCAGCCAAACCATAAACTGTTTCAGTTGGTACCGCTATACATTCTTTATTATCAAGGTATTTTTTCGCCTTTTTCATATTTGATTGATTAAAGTTCATGTAATAATACTTACTAATATATGAAAGATAAAAATTTACCAGACGATAATAATTCAGATACTATTGAAGAATTAACAAAAGACGTGAACGATATTATTGAACATTTAGAAAAAGAAAAAAATCTTCAAAATTCAATCCAAAATTATCAAAAATTAATAAAATTAAATAATTTGATTGAAAAAAAATTTTATAAAAAATCAAAAGACATTAATCAATCAACAAAAGAAAAAATTAATAAAATAATTTCAAAAAAAAATGAAAAAAGAACTTAATAAGATTGTAAAAGATACAAATTTATTTTTAAAAAGTTTTATTTTAAGTCAAAAAAAAACTCATTTAGTTATTCCAATGAGATATGGACTTTTTCCAGGGGGTAAAAAAATTCGATCAAAAATATTAATTGACATAGGTCATTTGTATAAAATTGACTATAAAACTTTAATTAGAGTTGGTGCTGCAGTAGAATGTATTCATGCTTATTCTTTAATCCATGATGATTTGCCATGCATGGATAATGATAGCATCAGAAGAGGAAAAGCTTCAACACATATAAAATTTGGAGAGTCTACTGCAGTCTTAGCAGGAAATTCTCTTTTAATAATGGCATTTGAAATTTTAAGTGATCCAAGTTTAAAGCTAGACGAAAAAATTAAAATTGAATTAATTAGAAAATTATCTGAATGTTCTGGACATATGGGTGTTGCTGGTGGCCAATATCTTGATTTAAGTTTTGAAAAAAAAAAAGTTTCAAAAAAAAAAATAATAGATATGGAAATAAAAAAAACAGGAATGTTATTTAGTTTTTGTTGTGTAGCTCCATTGATTATAAAAAAAAAACAAAAAAAATATTTAAAATTTTATGAAAAAATTGGATTTGATATTGGTTTACTTTTTCAGATTGCTGATGATTTGATTGACTATTCTGGAGATTCAAGAAAAGCCGGAAAAAAAACACAAAAAGACATGAAAAAAGGAAAGGCTACTCTTATAAATTTATTAGGTTATGAAAATGCTGTTAAATATAGCAATTTATTAAAATCTAGAATAATTTATAATTTAAAAAAAAAGGATCAAAATCTAATAATCTAGAAAAAACTTTAAACTATATTTTGATGAGAAGTAAATGAACCAAGAATATAAATATTTAGATAATATAAATTTTCCATCTGATTTGAAAAAATTATCTTCAGATAATTTAAAAAAATTATCTGATGAAGTTCGAACAGAAATGATAAACGCTGTTGCTGAAACTGGTGGACATTTAGGAGCTGGATTAGGTGTAGTTGAATTGACGGTAGCATTACATTATATATTCGACACTCCTGACGATAAGTTAATTTGGGATGTGGGTCATCAAACATATCCCCATAAAATATTAACAGGAAGAAAAGATAGAATAAGAACATTAAGACAAGGAAATGGATTATCTGGTTTTACAAAAAGATCTGAAAGTGAATTTGATCCATTTGGAGCGGCACACAGCTCAACCTCTATATCATCTGCATTCGGTATTGCTGTAGCAAACAAATTGTTAAAAAAAACAAATAATGTGATAGCAGTAATTGGAGATGGAGCAATTAGTGCAGGTATGGCTTATGAGGCAATGAATAATGCTGGAGCGTCTAAAACAAAAATTATAGTTATTTTAAATGATAATGATATGTCCATTGCTAAGCCAGTAGGAGCCATGAGAACTTACCTAGCAAAATTATTATCTGGTAAAATTTATTTTAGTTTAAGAGAGACTTTTAAATTAATAGTTTCAGCTTTTTCTAAAAGATTTAGTGTAAAAGCAGGAAAAGCAGAAGATTTTTTAAGATCTGCTGTAACTGGTGGAACGCTTTTTAATTCTTTAGGTTTTTATTATATTGGGCCTATTGATGGGCATGATTTAGATGTTCTAATTCCAATATTAAAAAATGCAAGGGACTCAAATCATGAAGGTCCTATAATGATTCATATAAAAACTCAGAAAGGTAAAGGTTACTCGTATGCAGAAAAAGCTAATGATAACTATCATGGAGTTTCTAAGTTTAATGTTAAAACAGGAGAACAGCAAAAATCTGTATCAAATATTCCATCCTATACAAAAGTTTTTGCCAATACACTTATTAAGCATGCGGAGAAAGATAGCAAGATTATAGGTATAACTGCAGCGATGCCAGGTGGAACTGGTTTAGATATTTTTGGTACTAAATTTCCTAAAAGAACTTTTGATGTTGGTATAGCCGAACAACATGCTGTAACTTTTGCAGCAGGTTTAGCTACAGAAGGATTTAAACCATATGCTGCTATTTATTCTACTTTTCTTCAAAGAGCATATGACCAAGTAGTTCATGATGTAGCAATTCAAAATCTTCCAGTTAGATTTGCAATAGATAGAGCTGGCCTAGTTGGAGCTGATGGACCTACTCACGCTGGTTCATTTGATATTACATATTTGTCAACATTGCCAAATTTTGTTGTTATGGCTGCAAGTGATGAGGCAGAACTTGTTAAAATGGTAAATACATCGGTGGATATAAACGATAGACCTTGTGCATTTAGGTATCCTAGAGGCACTGGTATAGGATTAGAATTACCATCAATTGATGAAAAAATAGTGATTGGAAAAGGTAAGATAATTAAAGAAGGCACTAAATTAGCAATTTTAAGTTTTGGGACAAGATTAAATGAAAGTTTAATTGCAGCTGAAAATCTTAAAAAAAAAGGAATTAATATTACAGTTGCAGACGCAAGATTTTCTAAACCATTAGATGAAAACTTAATATGGCAAATTGCAACAGATCATGAGGCACTTATTACTATTGAAGAGGGATCCATTGGAGGGTTTGGTTCTCATATTGTTCAATTTTTATTAGAAAAAAATTTATTAGATAAAGGACTAAAATTTAGATCAATGGTTCTTCCTGATAAATTTATTGATCAAGATAAACCTGAAAAAATGTATAAATTAGCTGGACTTGACGCTTTATCAATAGAAGAAAAAGTTTTAGATCTTTTAAATTCTAATATAGTTTTACAAAAACAAAAATAAAACTTAATTACATTGTGCTTTGTTCATCAAATAATGATCCAATAAAACGCAATTTAACATTGCTTCTCCAACAGGAACAGCTCTAATCCCTACGCAAGGATCATGCCTTCCTTTAACAGATATTGAGGTATTTTTACCAAATTTATCTATTGTTTTTCTGCTTTTTAAAATGGAAGAAGTTGGTTTTACAGCAAATGAAACAATAATTTCTTGACCAGTTGATATACCTCCAAGAATACCTCCAGAATTATTCGAATGAAACTTTAATTTTTTTCCTTTTTGTGAAATTTCATCAGAGTTTTCTTCACCTGTTAATTGAGCAGAGTTCATTCCTGAGCCAATATTAACACCTTTAACTGCATTGATGCTCATCATAGCAGAGGCAATATCCATATCTAATTTTGAATAAATTGGTGCACCTAAACCAACTGGAATTCCTCTGGCCCTAATCTGAATAACAGCCCCACAAGAAGAACCTACTTTTCTAATTTTTAGTAAATATTTTTCCCATAATTTAATAATTGATTTATCAGGACAAAAGAAAGGGTTTTTTTTAATAATTTTATCATTCCATTTTTTTATATCACAACCAAGTATTCCCAATTGAGTGACAGCGCCTATGGTTTTGAATTTTTTACCAATTTTATTTTGTAGAACTTTTTTTGCAATTGCACCAGCTGCGACTCTAGCAGCTGTTTCTCTTGCTGACTGTCTTCCTCCACCACGATAATCTCTAATTCCATATTTTTTAAAGTAAGTAAAATCTGCATGACCTGGCCTAAACTTGTTCTTGATTGTTTCATAATCTCTGGATCTCATATCTTTGTTATAAATAATTAAAGAAATAGGAGTCCCAGTTGTTTTTCCTTCAAAAATTCCAGATAAAATATGAACTTTATCATCTTCTTTTCTTTGAGTTGTAAATTTTGATTGTCCTGGTTTCCTTTTATTAAGCTCAATTTGAATATCTTGTTCTTTTACATTTATATTTGGTGGACATCCATCGATAATACAACCAATAGCGGGCCCATGAGATTCTCCCCATGTTGTGAAACGAAATAGCTTTCCAAAAGTATTAAATGACATTATTTATAGTATATAGATTATTTTGTTAAAATTATGAATCAAAAAAATATACTTGGATTAAATAGCTGTTTTTTAGATCTAAATAACCCTATAGATCTGTTTGAAATATGGATGAAAGAAGCAAAAAAAAGTGAGCCAAATGACCCAAATGCTCTTGCTTTAGCTACTTCAAATAAAAAGGCTATACCTTCCGTTAGAATGGTGTTGTTAAAAGATTTTAGTAAAAAAGGATTTGTTTTTTATACAAATTCAGAAAGCCAAAAAGGAAATGATATTAAAGAAAATCCAAATGCTTCTATGTGCTTTCATTGGAAAAGTTTATTGAGACAAATAAGAATAAGTGGCAAGTTAAAAAAAATATCAGATGATGTTGCTGATAAATATTATAATTCCAGATCATACGAAAGTAGAATCGGGGCTTGGGCCTCTAAACAAAGTAAAGTTTTAAAAAGTAGAAATGATTTGATAACATCAATTGAAGAATTAAAAAAAAAATATAGCAATAAAAAAGTTGTTCCAAGGCCAAAGTATTGGTTTGGATGGAATTTAGATCCTTATAGTATTGAATTTTGGTTGGATGGGGAGAGCAGAATTCACGAACGATTAAAATATATAAAAAATGATAATGGAAAATGGAATAAATTTTTATTGAGTCCTTAAAAATTTCTTTCCAAGCTAAAAGATGTTAAATTTTCTAAAGTTTTTTTTTCCTTTGTATCTTCAAATATACTTAAAGAGTTTGAAGCAAGATTTATAAAATGCTCAGCTTTTTTATAGCACTTATTAATAATTTTGTATTTTTTTATTAAATCTAATATATATAAAAAATCAGAATCTGATCTAATTTTTTTTTGAAAAAAAAATTCTATCTTTTGCTTTTCAAAACTGTTTGCTTTTTGAAATAATAAAATAATAGGAAGAGTAGTTTTACCCTCAAAAAAATCTTTTCCAATTTTTTTTCCAAAAAATTTTAATTCTGAATTATAATCTAAAGTATCATCTGCTATTTGAAAAGTTAGTCCAAGATTTTTACCGTAGAAATCCAGTGCATCTTTTTCTTTATTTTGACTATTTGATAAAATTGCACCTACTTTAGTTGCAGCAGCAAATAAGACTGCTGTCTTAGAAGTGATTATTTTTAGATAAGTTTCTTCTAACATATCAACCTCACCTTTATGTTGTAACTGCAATACCTCACCTTGGGCTATCTGCGATGAAGTAGAAGATAAAAGTTTTAAAATTTCTAAATTTCCATCTTCAACCATCATTTCAAAACATCGACTTAATAAATAATCTCCAACCAAGATTGATGAAGAATTACCCCATATTGAGTTTGGTGTTTTTTTTCCTCTTCTAATGTCACCATCATCAATTACATCATCGTGCATTAGTGTAGCACTATGAATTAACTCCACGCATGCAGCTAAATTGATATCTCTACTACCTTTTGAATAACCACAAAGTTTAGCGGAACCCAAAGTTAAAAGAGCCCTTAATCTTTTACCGCCTGTTTTTATATGATAGTTTGTCATTTTTTGAACTAACTCTACCTCACTATTTAGCTTTGATTTAATTTTTTCTTCAACCAAAACTAATTTTTCTTCAACTGAATTTTTTAGGTCAAAATAAGAATTATTTATTTGATTTTTTAGCTGGATTACAGTTCCCATAAAATTAAGGTAGTATAATTAAGAGCTATTTATTACTTATCAATTGACGCACCCTAATCTTCAACTATAAGTAGACTTTATATTAAATAAAAAATTCTATATGGATTAAACATGTTCTCTTTTTTTAAAAAGAAAAAAATTATACCTCATTTAAAGCTTAGTGGAATTATAGGGAATGCAGGAAAATTTAAACAAGGAATTGATTTTTCTGGACAAGAAGAGATAATAGAAAAAGCATTTTCTGTAAAAAAAGCAAAAGTAGTAGCAATTACTATTAATTCACCTGGAGGATCGCCCGTACAATCACATTTGATATATAAATATATTAGAGAGCAAGCAAAGAAAAATAAAAAAAAAGTTATTGTTTTTGCAGAAGATGTGGCAGCTTCAGGAGGATATTTAATTGCTTGTGCTGGAGATGAAATTTATGCAAACTCAAGCTCCATAATTGGATCAATAGGTGTGATTTATTCATCTTTTGGTTTCACAGAATTAATAAAAAAAATTGGAGTTGAAAGAAGAGTCCATACTGCTGGAAAAAATAAAAGTACACTAGATCCTTTTTTAGAAGAAAAAAATGAAGATATAGAAAGATTAAAAAATATTCAGTTAGATCTTCATAAAGATTTTATAAAAGTAGTTGAAGAAAGCAGGGGTGCGAAATTAAATAAAAACGAAGTTGAACTATTCTCAGGAGAATTTTGGTCTGGAAGTAAAGCAAAAAAACTTGGCTTAATTGATGATATAGGAAATGCAAATGAAGTTCTCAAAAAAAAATTTGGAGAAGAAATAATTATTAAAAAATTTGAAAAATCAAAAAGCTGGTTAAGTAAAAAATTATCCTCTTCTAATAATCAATTAGAGCAATTTGTTGATATAGTGGAAGAAAGATCTATTTGGCAAAAATATGGTTTCTAAAAAAAAAAATTTAAAAATTAAAAAAAAGAAAAAAACGAAACCAAAGTTTCAATCATTTCAAGATACAATTTTAAATTTACAAAAATATTGGAGCAAACAAGGTTGCGTTATTTTACAACCATATGATATTGAGGTTGGTGCAGGAACATTTCATCCAGCAACAACATTAAGATCTCTTGGGC
>MDSV01119611.1_pt1 | contig 19048 bp, 12 predicted proteins | sample 810851 | NCBI WGS metagenome assembly MDSV01 (sample SAMN05326640, study PRJNA326480) | marine metagenome | isolation source: seawater | place: Atlantic Ocean: North East | collected 2012 | reverse complement strand
CCTGCACCATCGAGTGCGTCACGCGCGCGTTTTCCCCGACGCGGATCTCGCACACGCCGTTCGCCCAGTACGCCTCGTTCTCGAAGCCCGCGGCGCCGGCGAACTCCTCCACCAGCGCCACCTCGGCGCCCTCGCCCGCGTCCAGCACCACCCGCGGCGCCGACGCGCGCATCCGCGAAGACGGCTCCGACGGCTTCTCCGCCGTCGAGAGCTGCACCACGTGCAGCGGCGCGAGCATCTTCACGCCGGCGGGGACGGTCACGGTCACGACGTCGCGCGCCATGGCGGCGTTCAGGTCGACGAAGACGCCGCCCCGGAGCGCGGAGACCGCGCCCAGCGCGTCGCTCGGCGCGGCGCCGGCGGAGGCGGCGCCGGCGACGACGGCGCCGGGGACGCCGGAGAGGTCCGAGAGCGCGGCGCAGAAGACGCCGTCCACGAGCACGATGCGCGTGGTGTTCGCGTCCTCGAGCGTCCACGCGGACGCGTCCACGCCCGCGGCCGCGGCGGGGTCCGCGGCGGCGGGCTTGGCGGCGACGAGCGGCGCCAGATCCGTGAAGCGGTAGTCCTCCACCCTCTGCGTGGGCATGCGCGCGGCGGCGAGGCGCGCCAGCGCGCCCTCGCGCAGGCCGGCGACGCCCTCGCCCACGGCGCACCGCTCGAGGCTTCCGGCGATCCACGCGTCCTCGATCGCGGCGACGTCCACGGAGGCAGCTTCCGCGGTGGTGGCCATCGGGCGCGCGCCGGGGCGTCGCGCACCGCGAGAGACGCGATCGCGACGACGCGCGCCGTCCGCCGCCGAGACGCGGGGCGCGACGCGCGAGGCCGCGGCGGAGGCGACGCACGACATGTCGTCTCCTCTTCGAACGAGTGAGCTCGAGAAACGCGGGAGCGCTCCGAAAGGGTGCGCGAGCCGCCGAGGTGGCTGCGAGTGTCGCGACGTCGCGAGGGCGGCGGCTTATCCAGTGCCGACGGACGTTCGTCACGGGTGCGCGGGTGGGCAATCAGGGTAAGTTCTCGGCGGGCGAAAGCCCGAAAGTGTCGGCGTTTCGACCTTTTTCCACGCCCTTCTCAGTCGGGTCACTCCTCGGCGCGCGATGGCGCCGAAGCGCGCCGGGGTGGAGGTGGACCACACATCCCCCGAGATCGAGTTCGTGCACGAGGCGCTGGGGAACACGTCCGTGACCGTGCGGCAGAGCCTCGGGCCTCTCGATGACGGGCGGGACGCGACCGCGCGGTGGGTCTGGGACGGCGCAGCCCCCATGGCGCAGTTCCTGTGCGAGCACCCCGAGCGCGTGCGCGGCAAGACCGTCGTCGAGCTCGGCGCGGGCCCGGGCCTGCCCGGCATCGTGGCCGCTCGGCTGGGTGCGGCGCGCGTCGTGCTCACGGACCTGCCAGGCGAGCTCGAGCTCCTGCGCTCGAACGCGTCTTTGAACGAAGTGGCGGCGACGGCGTCGGCGGCGGCGTGCGCGTGGGGGGACGCGCGCGCCGTCCGCGCGCTCGGGCGCTTCGACGTGGTTCTGTGCTCGGACGTGCTTTACGGCCACCTGGAGGCGACCGCGGTGAAGCTGGCGGAGACAGCGCACGCGCTGTGCGACGCGAGACAAGGCGCGGTGTTCCTCTCGTACTTCCCGCGGGAAAAGCTCGAGGCGGACACGCCTTTTTTCCGGCGGTGCGACGCGCTGTTTCGCGACCCGATTGCGCGAGACGTCGGCGGGTGCGCGCGAGACGACGAAGACCTGTGGTTCTTCGAGTACAACCCACGCGAGGCGCCGTGAGGGTATTCGATCAGACAGCGCGTTTCTCGGGCGCCGGCGATAGTTTTTTAGGTGTCAAACATGACTTTCATGAGTAGCCATCGACCCGCGCGCGCTCGGAAAAGTCAGAGTCTTTTCGATGCTTTTTTTTTCTACTCGAAGAACATGTGATTCGACCGCCCGATTGCCTTAATCGCGGATGCGAGAGCGGGAAACGCTCGAGCGTCGCGAGTCTTGTGGCGCCGCGGCGACGTCCGAGACTAGGAATCGGCGCGCGAATCTCGGGGAACGACGGGCGCGCGCAAATATGTGCTTTTCGGAAACCGATTTGCGGCGGGAGCGCGGGCAAGAGCGTCGCACGCCAGCACACGGACGGGGCCCGTGCCGGACGAGGCGTGGCTCAAAGGGTGCAAGGACCGTGTCCTGGGGGCTCGATAGGAGAAGCGCCCGCGTTTCGCGAGGAGAGACGCGCGGGGCCACGCGAACGCGTGTTAGCTGCCGGCGGTGTTATCTGCTCCCGAACAGGCGTCGAAGATGGTGGCTCTGAGCGGCACGGGCGCGGGCGTCGGCGCCGCGGACGCCGAAGATGACATGCAGTTCGACGAGATTTTCGACCGGCGCGAGTCCGGCGGGAGCCCGCGCGCGGCGGTTGCGGCCGAAGGGAAGACGCGCGACGCGGAGACCGCCGAACGCGACGCCGCGCGCGTGAGCGCGTTCGTGGGCCCCACCGCGTCGGTGGACCAGCCTCGACCGGCGCCGGGGTTCGGGAAGCCGCCGGCCACGCCGGTGGCGCGGAATCCGCCCAACCCGCAGTCGCAGCCGCGAATCAAGACCACTACCGGATTCGACTCTCCTTCGGAACGCGACACGCGCGGTCCGGGTCTCGACGATGCCGAGACCCCCGCCGCGCCCTCCTTGGACCAGGCCTGGTCCGCCATCTCCGCCGGCGTCTCGGGCCTCGACTTCGGCGGCGCGGGCAGCCGAAGCGCGTCGCCCGGCGTGGCGTCCGCGCCGAGCCCCGCGCGCACGCCCAGCCCAGCCTCCGGGCTCACCAAGTCCCTGCTGGCGGACGGCGGCGGTGCCGAGAACCCGGGCGGCCTGCGGCGCATCGACAGCGGTTTGCTTCACAACGTGGCGCCCGTGGCGAGCGCCAACGCGAGCGCGGCGACGAAGAAGAAACTGACGCCCGACGACTTCGAGATGCTGTGCTTGGTGGGCCAGGGCGCGTTCGGGAAGGTGTTCCAGGTGCGCAAGAAAGACAGCGGCTCGGTGTATGCGATGAAGGTGATGCGCAAGGAGACCATCATCGAGCGCGAGCAGACGGACTACATGCGCGCCGAGCGCGACATCCTCACCGTGATCCACCACCCGTACGTCGTGACGCTGCGGTACTCGTTCCAGACGTCGCAGAAGCTGTACCTGATCATGGACTTCGTCAACGGCGGCCACCTGTTCTTCTGGCTGTACCGCCAGGGGCTGTTCGACACCGCGCTCACGCGGTTCTACGCCGCGGAGATCGTTTGCGCGATCGGGCACCTGCACTCGCTGAACATCATGCACCGCGACTTGAAGCCGGAGAACATCCTGCTGGACAACGAGGGGCACGTCAAGATCACTGACTTCGGGCTCGCCAAGCAGCAGGACCCGGAGAGCACGAAGCGCACCAACTCGCTGGTGGGGTCCATCGACTACATGGCGCCCGAGATTCTACAGGCGACGGGGCACGGCAAGACCGCGGACTGGTGGTCGGTGGGCGTGCTGGTGTACGAGATGCTCACCGGGCAGTTGCCGTTCCGGGGGAAAAACAAACCGGCGATCCAGAAGGCCATCTGCTCGCACAAGCTGAAGACGCCGTCGTTCCTGCCGGGCGACGCGACGCAGCTCATCAAAGGGTTGCTCGACAGACAGCAGGACAGGCGCTTGGGGGTGGGCCCCACCGGCACGGACGCCGTGAAGGGCCACGCGTTCTTCAAAGCCGTGGACTGGGGCAAGATCGAAGTGCGCGGCGTGTCGCCGCCGTTCCGGCCCACCGTGCAGGGCGAGATGTGCGTCGCGTGTTTCGACGAGCAGTGGACGAAGAAGGAAGCCGTGGACAGCGCGGCGGGCACGCCGGCGAGCGACGACCGGGACGTGTTCCTCGGGTTTTCGTTCACGTCGCCGTCCATCATAGCGGAGACGGAGGCGGCGGTGGCGGCCATGCAGGTGGTGGAGAAACGCCAGGAGATGGAGAGGATGATCCGCGAGGAGGAGTCCGAGGAGGAGGAAGAGGAGGCGCCGACCGCCGCCGGCGCCGCCGACGCCGCGGATGGCGTCCGCGGTCTGAGCGTAGGAAGCGCGCTCAAGGCGAGCGCTCCCGCGTTCGTGCCGGGAAGGAGACCGCGCTAGACACTAGACGACTCGGCTATCGTCGTTCGAACGTCGTTCGTCGTTCATCGCGGCGGGATGATAGCGATGACTCTAGCTAAGTATTAACACGATCGTACGCTATAGGTATACGTAGACTATTTCTTCGCGCCTACCCGCGCACGGCGTCTCCCGCCCCGAGTGAAGCGTCCGGATCTCGGCGTCTCGCCCGCTCGGCGCGCTCCTCGGCTTCCCAGCGCTCGAGCGACCCGTCCGTGGTCATGGCCTCGAACAGCTCGACCGCGCGGCCCACGTCCGCGTCTGCATCCCACAGCGCCTCGCTCAGCCGATCGTGGCACTCCTCCAGCTCCACGCGCAGGAGCCGGTCCAGCGGCGACAGGTCGCTCGCTTCCGCTTTGGCGACGGCCGCGCTCTCCACAACCCCGAGCCGCGTCTGCAGCAGCGGGTGTTCCCTCGCCATCGCGCCGTACACGGTTTCGGGCAACGGCCTGTACCTGCAGAAGAACCCGAAATGCCAGGGCATGAACTCCATGTACCGCTTCTTGCCCAGATCGTCGGCGCGGAAGTGCTCCTTGAAGTACCCGCAGAGCGTCAAGTACACGCCGACGCGCGCCTCGGGGGTCGGGTCCCACTCCGCGCCGTCGATTTTTTCCTTGAAGATCCACGGCTTGATCAGCGCGCCGCGGCCGGTCATGGTGGCAAACGCGCCGGACTGCTCCAAGCGATTCCTGTGCTCGTACCAGGTCAAGATGTCGCCGTTGCCGACGACGGGTATGGTGCACTTCGCGCGGATCTCGCCGATGAGGTTCCAGTTTGCCGCGCGCGTGTAGCGCTGCTCCTTGGTCCGGCCGTGAACGATCACGGCGGCGGCGCCCGCGTTCTGGACAGCCTCGGCGAGCGCGGCGGCGGGCGCCTCGGACGAGCCCGCGCCCAGACGTATCTTCACCGTCAGCGGCAGGGGCACGCCATCAGCGATGCCGCGCACGAGCCGCTCGAGCTTGGCCGGCTTCTTGAGCAGCTTCGCGCCAAGGCCGCGTTTCCAGGTCTCGTGGATGGGACACCCGCAATTAAGGTCCAAAAAGTCGGCGCCGCTCTCGAACGCGAGGCGGCCAGCGTTGACGCCCTCCGCGATCTGGTTGGTCGCGATCTGCACCCCGAAAGTCTTCTCAGACTCGTGCCTGCGTAGACGCGCGAGCTCCACGGGGTTGCGCTTCAGCGCGTACCGTGCGAAGACCATCTCACTCACGGTGACGTTGCAACCCAGGTCTACGCACAGGCGACGGAACGGCAAGTTTCCGCCTTTCGTGAGCGGCGCGAGCACGAGCTCGTTCGCGATGGACGCGCGGAACGCCGCAATCTTCTCGTCCGTCACCACGCGCTCCACCGTCTCCATGCCGTCGGGGATGTCGCTGAACTGCCTGCGGCCGTCCACGTGCGGCCTTTTGGGCACCGCGGGCGCGTCCCCCTCGGCCCCGGCAGGAGGAAGGCTCCGAGAAATGCCGCCCCGAGAGAGTCGCGTCGGCGTCGCGACCGACACGCGCGTCGCGCGCGCGAGGCGGAACATGCTGCCGCGGACACTGACGCGTGCACCACGTGTCGCCCCCGTCGCCGAGCCTTGGGCGAGCATCTCAAGCGCCACGCGACCGCACGAGTGGGGCCCGACGTCGCGCAGATCCAGGCCTATAACCTGGCGTTTGCCGCCGACCGCCGACGGTGTGTGCGTTTCTCGGAACAGTGTTCGGGTGACGTGGAAAAGGCGTTCGGCGATAAGGTTGCCACTCTCCGAAGCGCGGTGTCCCCGACCTGCGTCACGCGCGGCTTCCCGTCGTTTCGAGAGCCTCCCGCGCTCGTCCCCATAGCCTCAAGCACCCCGCCGACGCGAGGCATGTTCGCCGTCAGCGCGCGCGCGATGCGCGTCCCCGTCGCGAAAACCGGATCGGTGCCGTCCACGCGGAAGACGGCGAGGAAGACGGCGATCATCTCCGCGGCCGACCCGTCCATCGATGGAATCGAACCGGCGAGGACGCGGACCGCCGATCGAGACGAGCCGGCGAGACCTCCGCGAGCCGGCGTGCCCCGCCGTGCCGCGATGGCCGCCGCGCTGGGCCTCGCCGCGCAGACCTCGGGGCTGGCGCGTCCGAGCCCGGCGTCCGCGGCGGCAAACGCCCTCTTCGCGCTCGCCGAGGAGAGCGCCGAGGGGAAGACGTTCGAGTTCAAGACGTACAGACTGACCGCGCCTTCGGTGTACGAGGAGGTGAACGTCCCGCTGAAGGACCCCGCGACTGGGGTGGTGTCGCCCACCGTGCTGCTGCTCAAGGACACCAGGGCCGGCCAGGCGGGGAACACCGTGTCGGTGTCGAAGCAGACCGTCCCGCAGGGCGGCATCGCGTCCGTCGCCGACGTGGGCACCGCGCGCGAGACCGCGGAGCGGCTGGTCACCGCAGAGGGCGCGAGGTCCACGGGGACGTTCGGGAAGGCGTTCGGAGGCACCGGAAGCGGCGTTTCGTTCCGCGACGCCTCCGAGCGCACGGACGAAAACGGGCTGCTCTACTACACCGCGGAATACTCGAAGCGCGTGCTGGGGGTCGAGCGCGTCGTGTTGACCACGCTCGTGGTCGCCGAAGGCCAGCTGTACACGCTCACCGCGGAGGAGGACGCGGGCAGGTTCGAGAGCGAGATGGCGGACGGACTCAGAAAGTGCGCGCGGTCGTTCCAGGTGATCCCGCAGAACACCGCCCCGGCAGCCGCGCCGGCGCGGGCGAAGAAGGGGAGGAAGTGACGGCGTGTGATCATCAGACAAATGAAAAACATTTTTGACTTTTTTTGACGATGTTTGTGCGTTTCCAACACCGACACCCTTTTCCTTTTTTTAAAACTATTTGCTATGTCAAAAAGAGCTCCATTTCGAAAATGCTGACTGTGTCTCCAGTAGAGACTAATAAGAGAGCAAGCTCGAACGACCAACAAACGGTCGCGACTGCCCCCGTAGACTTCGCCGCGCCGCGGAGAAGCACGCGCGCACTGTGGGTCACCCCTGTCGCCGGCGCGATGGCGGGACTCAAAGTGAACGTGAGCGGCGAGCAGAGGGTGCCGCTGATGGAAACATCGGGTGCGTCGCGCGTCGACGCGGCTGGCGCGGTCGCTTCCGCCGGGTCGCATCGCGCCTCGTTTTGAACGTTGTGGCGCGCATCCTGACGAGATCTTCCCTTGCCCTCCACCTCCTCCTCGACCCAGGGAACGTCGAGATGCCGAACGTGAACAAGTTCCCCTCGTCCAAGCTCAAGCTGGACGAGTTCTTCCTGAACTGGCTGTCCTCGAAGGACTCGCAGAAGCTGGTGCGTCCCCCCCGCCGGGGAAGTCGAGGTCCCTCCGTCTTCTCACGTCCCATCGCAGCTGTCGCTCTCGCTCCCGCTCGACGAAACGCGACGGCGACGCTTTCGCCGACGCCGCCGGTTCGTCCGTCTCCCGATCCGCCGCTCCCCTGACCCGCGCGTGCCGAACACGCGTTCCCCGCCGACCGTCGCGTCACAGGTGCTGGACTTGCTGGAGGACGCCAAGGCGGGTCGACCCTTGCAAGGCCCGTCCCCGCAGAGCGCGTCGCCGGCGGGCGCGTCGCCGCTGTCGCCGTCGTCCACGCAGGCGCTGCTGCGGGACTCTTCGTCGCTCGCCACGCCCCCCCTGTCCCCACAGAAAGGCGCGGCGACGAGCGCGCGGGACGTGCCCGGCTCACCGACGTCGCCCGCGCGCGCGCGGCCCCCCGCGACGCCGCCCAGGCAGCCCACGCCGCCGGGCGGCGTCGCGCGGAGCCCGTCGAAGGCGGCGCCCGCCGGCGGCGCTCCCGCCGCGGCGGCGGCGGAGGCGGGGGAGTCGCCTGCGATCCCCCGGTTCTACCACGGCGCCGAGGCGGAGGCCTGGCCCGCGGCCGCGAGCGCGGAGAAGCTGCAGCTCGCGGCGCGCCTTTTCGGCGACGAGGACAAGGCGCTGGACGTCGAGCAGTTCCGCGCCGTGGCGCGCGAGGTGTGCGAGCTCCCCGGCTTCTTCGCGCCGCTGCTGATGCACCGCGCGCATGGCACGGACCCCATGGCGGAGTCCGCGGAGGGCGACCCCGCGTCGGCGCCGGGGTCGCCGTCCGCGCCCGCGCGCGCGCCCGCACCCGTCACGCTGGCGCAGTTCGTGGCCTACTGGAACGCGACGCTGCGCAAGTACGCGCGGCTCGAGGCGCGTGCGTTCCACGTGCTGCGCGGCGAGCGGGTGGTGGACGCGGACGCGGCGGCGGCGTCGCGGGTCACGACGCAGTACCTCGAGCACAAGGACTTCCGCCCCGTGCTGCGCGAGCTGTTGGCGAGCCACCCCGGGCTGGAGTTTCTGAAGGACTCGCCCGAGTTCCAGGACCGGTACCTGGAGACGGTGACGTACCGGATCTTCTTCGAGGCGAACCCGGCGTGGAACGGGAAGCTCACCAAGCGCGAGTTTTTGCGGAGCGACCTGGCGCGCGCCATGCGGTTCGCGGACGAGGAGGAGGACATAAACAAGTGCCTGCGGTACTTCTCGTACGAGCACTTCTACGTGATGTACTGCAAGTTCTGGGAGCTGGACACCGACCACGACTTTTTGGTGGACAAGGAGGACCTGCTGCGCTACGGCAACCACGCGCTGACCTACCGCGCGGTGGACCGCGTGTTTTCGCAGGCGCCGCGCGCGTTCGTCAGCGGGGTCCCAGGGAAGATGGGGTACGAGGATTTCTGCTGGTTCGTGCTCGCGGAGGAGGACAAAACCAACCCGCTGGCGCTGGAGTACTGGTTCAGGGTGGTGGACCTGGACGGCGACGGCGCGCTGCGCGCGCGCGAGTGCGCGTTTTTCTACGAGGAGCAGCTGCAGCGCATGGAGTGCCTGAACCAGGAGCCGGTGCTGTGGGAGGACGTGCTGTGCCAGATGAGCGACATGCTCCACCCGGAGACGAACGGGGTGATCACCATGCGCGACCTGCGCAAGTCCAAGCTGGCGGGCAACTTCTTTAACGTGCTGTTCAACCTGAACAAGTTCATCGCGTTTGAGAGCCGTGACCCGTTTTCCATCCGGCGCGAGCGCGAGGAGCCGCACCTCACCGAGTGGGACCGCTTCGCGCGCGCCGAGTACGTGCGGCTGTCCATGGAGGAGGAGGAGGGCGCGGAGGGCGACGACGGCTGGGACGCGGGCGCGGGCGACGAGAACGGCTCGTCGTTTTGACGCGTAGTCTGCCGTAGTTGTCATAAAGGGGGTATATTAGTTCGATCGTCACCGTCGCGCGCGCGCTCACGCGCGCGGCTTCACCGCGTACGTGCGCACCTTGAAGAGCTCCGCCGGGAAATCCTTCTGCATGCGGTGCTTGACCACCTCCCAGCCCAGCCTCTCCTCGAACAGGTGCATGAAGTACTTGTGCGACCGCGTCAACGAGCTGTCTTCCGTGTCCAGCACGAACCCGTCCTTGGCGTTGTTCTCCTTGACGAAGATCAAACCGTCCCGCCGCAACCCCGCGGCGCACCGCTTGAAAAAGGACACAAAGTCGTCATCTGTCAAGTGCCCGACGCACCACTGGATCCATACCGCGTCGTACCGCTCGGGCTCGGGCTCGAACCCCTCCAGGGGCACGGCGAAGAAGTTCTTGGCGACGTGCCCGTCCGCGCGCGCGGGCGCCCCGGCGCCGAGCAGCGCCTCCGCCTTGTCGATGAAATGCCGCACGGGCTCCACCAGGTCCACCTCGTCGAACTCGTGGATCAGGAAACTGCTCGTCACGCGACCTATGCCCGCGCCGCAGTCGCACGCCACGAGCGGCCCCCGGGTACCCACGCGCCTCTGCTCGAGCACGTCCCCGAGCGTGGCCCGGAGGAACTCGGCGTTCTCCTTCGCGTCCGCGGAAGAGACGTGGCCGTACCCGCCGAGCACACCGTCGTCCGTCGCGTCGACGGTGTCCCAGTAATCTATGCCCTTCTTGTACCACAGCGGCTTCCCGCTCGCGTCCTTCGAGCCGGCAGCGACGGCTTTCCAGAACGAGACGTTCGTCCCGATGCTATTGCCGCTGTCGTCCACGCCCTTGAACACGGGAGGCATGGTGCGGACCTCGGCCTGAGTGCGCCTCGCGCGCTGCGGTTTGAAAAGATCAGCGGCGGTGGTCGTAATCGAGGCGGCGGTGACCGGTCACGCGAGATTATTCCTTCAACTTTCCTCGGAGCTCCGCCCACTCCGAAGCGCGCTTCGCGAACTCCGCGGCGCGGCTTCGGCGCGCGCGCGCGCGATGGCGTCGTCGTGGTCCGGGCGGACCGCGGCGCGCGGCCCGCCGCCCTGGCGGCGCAACTTTCGCCAGCTCGTGGTGGTCTGCTCAATGACCGCCATCGTGGGCGCGACCCTGCAGCTCAACAAGCTCGCGGTGCTGGACGGCGCCGGCCGCGAGTTCGCGCGAACGAGCTACGGCAGCAAGACCGCGTTCCTCGTGCCGTTCGCGCTGTTCAAGGCGGTGTGTAACCTGGTCGTGGGCGGCCTCGCGGACCACCACGGCCGCAAGTTCATCGCGCTCGCGGGGAGCGCCGTGGGCCTTGTTCCGCCGGTGCTGGTGCTCGCGGCGAGCGGCGCCCGCGACGGGTCGGGCTGGCCCGCGTTCGTCGCGAGCGCCGCGTTCCTGGGCGTGCACCAGGGCGTCACGTGGACGTGCTGCATCTTGATCACCATGGACTTGTGCGGCCGGCACGCGCGGGGGCTCGCCAGCGGCCTCTCCGAGACCGTGGGGTACATGTTCATAGCGGTCTTCGCCGAGGTGTACGGCGCCCTCGAGCGCGCCTCCGTGACGTGCGCGTGGGCGGAGGGAACAAGCGCGTCTTCCGAGTGCCTCGAGGCTTCGCGAGGCGAGTGCGACGCGCCGGATGACTGGGTGGCGGAGTGCACGGGCCAGTGTATGTGCTCGGGGTACGCGGTTACACCGTTCGCGTTTCAGCTCGCGCTCGCCGCCGTCGGCGTCGTCGTCGCCGCCGCCGCGCTGCGCGAGTCGCGGCTCGCGTCACGAGCCGCGGCGACGAAGGGCGCCTCGCGCGAGACGGAGCTCGCCGAGTCGGCGCCCGGCGGCGCGCCGGGCCGCGACGCGCGCGTCGCGGACGCGGCGAAGACGGACGCGTTCGTCGAGCTGGAGGCGCTCGAGTCGGATGACGACGCGCTCCTGGAGCGTGCCGCGGAGCGTGACGGGTTCACGGCGAATGGCGAATTTCGCGCCGAGCGCCTCTCCGTGTCCTTCGCGCGCGCCTCTTGGGGCGACCGCAACCTCGCCGCGGTGTGCGCCGCGGGCTTCTGCTCCAACTTCGAGACGGGCATGGCCTGGGGGCTGCTCGCGAGCTGGGCGCGGGACGGGCTCGGGCTCGGTGGCGCGCGCCGCGACGCGTTCATGGGCGCCTACTCGTTCCTGAAGGGGTTCTCGCAGCTCGCGGCGGGCGTCTTCTCGGACCGGGTCGGCCGGCGCTGGCCCATGAGCGTCGGGCTGCTCGGGGGTGCCGCCGCGCTGCTGCTCGCCGCGTTCGGCGCGGGGTACGACGGACGGTACCTGTCTTCCGACGCGAGGGGCGACACGGAGACGGACGCGATGAACGCCCGGTTCGCGAATCTCATGGCATCGGGCGTGCTGCTCGGCTTGTTCACGGGCCTGATGTACCCCGTGCTGGCGGCGGCCGCGGCGGACCACGCGCCCACCGGGGGGCTCGCGGGTACGGTGGGCACGGTCCGGTTCTGGCGGGACCTGGGGTACGCCATGGGCATGCCCGTGGCGGCCATCGCGGACGCGAGCCAGCCGGAGACGGCGCTGATCTTCGTGGCGTGTGTCATGGCTGCCGCGGGCGCGCTCGTCGCCGTCGCGTACGCCGAGAAGCACCCGCATAGAGCGTGAGCGATGCGGTCGACGGAGGGCGCGCTCGTCGCGCGCGCGTCTCGTCCTCTCGACCCGACGCGTCGCGTCCGACGCGGAAACGCGGAGACGGAATAGACGAAACAACGCGCCTCGTCGGACGAGTAGAGAGGCTGGTCGTTTGAAGTATAGGATAGCTCCTTAGAACGCGCACGAGTCACGGTAGTGCTTAGGCGGTTTCTCTCTCTGGAACGAACGACACGACGCGATTTCTCGTGCCGCTCTTCCGTCGCGGTCCGGCTCGCTATTCGCAGAGCTCGGGGAAGACATGCTTCCCGTCGGCGCCGAGCGGCATGGCGAACGTCTCGGCGACGAAGGACATGGGCAGGGGCTCCTTGCAAAAGACGTGCGAGCACCCATCGGGGAGGTAGTGGATCAGCACGCTCCCATCCTCGGGGGGGCGCTTATCTGCGGGCTCCTCCGTGGTCCACCGCACGATTCGGTCCCAGCTGGCGGGCTCCATGCGGAGCAGCGAGCAGTCCGTCGCCGCCGCGAAGAACATGCTCGCCACTTTCTTCACCATCGCTCCATTCGAGCTGTGGCTGAACCCGTCCGCCTTGTCCAAGTCCGAGCCGAGCATCGCCCCCGCCTCGGTCCAAGCCTTCAAGTCTTCCGGCGTCACGATCTTCCAGATCATGCGCATGTCGGGCGTCCTCGGGATCGTCTCGGTCGGCGACGCCATCTCGCGCGTCGGGGAGGCTGCGCTCGCGAAAGTGCCGAGACTGACGTCATGTCTATCGAGTTGTGGAAAGAGTTTCGGAAGCCCCAACCGCGCGTCGAGAAATTTAGTCTTCTCGCGCCGCACACTCGAGCGCGCGCCACGCCGTCGACAGTTCGGACTGTTCCGAGCCCCGCAATTGTTCGTTCGATCTTCCGCACTCGAACTAGCCATGGTGCTCCTCGTGCTCTACGTCAAAGCTGAGCTGGAAAACATCGGAAGTATCAAGTTCCCAGCGAACCTGCAGTACTGCTTCGACGTGAAGGATGCGCAGAGCGACGAGGAGAAGAAGGGCGTTTACTTGTGCGCGGACGAAATCGTGGAAATCGACGGCTCCAAGGGCGACGCAAACTTCGTGATGCGCTTCCCCGACTGCAAGAAGCAGTGCACGGTGACGTTCACGGACGTCAAGGGCGTGACCCGCGACGAGTACACCGAGGAGGATTCGGGGACGTTCGTGCCCATCCGCGCGTTTGACTGCCGCGGGCTGGAGTTGACGAACTGGACCCCGAACGGAGGGTTGGTCGTGCGATCAACAGAGGGCACGGTGTGGGAGGACGTTGACCTCGGCGCAGACCCGGACGGCTGGTTCGAGTACTGCGAGAAGCAGGGCGAATCCGTGGGGATCACCGAGCTCGCGTTCGAGTTTAGGAAACAAAAGTGAACATGACGCGGAGCGAGACTCAAAGAGGTTGATCGGCGACGAGAGACGCTTCGCGTGTACCGCTACTACCTTTACCGCTACGAACTACCCCGCGTGCGTCGTCGCCGCTTGCCCTCATCACCCGGTGAAGAACCGAATGAACTTGCCCATTTTGTACAGCACGTAAAACCCGAGAAACACGAACAAACAGAAAAACACCAGGACCACGAGGTGGCCGCTGCCGCCGTGCTTGAATGCTTTATCGATTTTTCGTTTCGCGTCCTTCATCGCGGACCCCGCGCTGGCCATGCTTTGTTCCAGCTGATCGATGAGCTTGCCCCTAATGTTGCTCTCGTCGTGTATAGCGCCGGTCATCTGTTTCAACATGCTCACCTTGCCGTGCAGCTTATCAACCTCGTCGTCAATGTCGAAGTCCACGGGCATCTGGAGCTGTACCTCCCCGGAATGCCCGCGTCCCCGAGCTCCGAGACCACCCGCGCTGTACCCAGGAGGGTACACCCCATTATACGCCATCGTGCGTCGCGGTTTGTCGCCACGGGCGAGGCACGTGGTCGACGGCGGGCGATCCCGGCGAAAGGCCTCGCTCCCACCGCGCTGACAGCAGTGGCCTCGAAAGCCTCGGGATTTCAGTAATCTGGCCTATTTTCGCGCTCGTCGAGAACTGCGCACATTGGCGCCCAGAAAAGCGCGCCTGTCACTCTGTAGGGCGCGCCTCCTTGCCACCTCCGGGCCGCTGACATGCCCGAGACCGGCGAACAGATCGCCACGGCGTTCGCCGCGAAGCTCGAGGGGCTCAATGCCACGTCTCAGGTGCGTCTCCCGGACGGGCAACACGTCGCGATGCCCGAGGCGACGAATCATTGGTCCAAGAGAATCATCCCCCACGCGATTCCGATCGCTGACCGCGCCCCCGTCTTTCCCACCGCGCCTTTCCTCCCTTTCCGCAGAGCATCGAGACTTTGTCGCACTGGTGTGTGTTCCACCGTAAACGCGCGAAGGTGTTGGCGCCGGTGTGGCAGAAAGAGCTCCGAGCCGCGCCAGGGAAGCGCAAGCTCAGTTTCCTGTACCTCGCGAACGACGTGCTGCAGAACTCGCGCAAAAAAGGGAGCGAGTGGATCGAGGCGCTGTGGCCGAAGATGGAATGGGCCATGAAACACACCCTGAGGGCGACGTCCGATGAAAAGACGGCCAAGTCATGCGCAAAACTCGTCAAGGTGTGGCTGGACAGGAGAATCTTCGGAAGCCGGTCGCTCGAGGGGTGGCTAGACGCGAGCGCGGGAGACGACGCCGCCGACGCCGCCGCCGACGCGGCAACGGCGGCGGAAGCGGCGGCGACGGCTGCGGCGCGCGCGCCCCTGGTCGCGCGCCGCAAGGAGGAGCGTTTGACTGAGATCCCCGCGGCTTTGACCGGAAAGAACGCTGCTCTAGCGAAGGCGCTCGAGGCGGCGGAGAAGGCCATCACCGCGCTCGCCGCCGCGGACGCGACGTGCGCGGCGGATCTGCCCGACGAAGTGCTCGCGGACGGCTTTGTAGAGGCGGCGGCGGACCCCGAGGACGCCAAGCGCAAGATCCAGGCCGCCGAATCCGCGCTCGCGGCGCGCCGCGAGGCGCTGGAAGAGAGCTCGCGGCTTCGCACGGAGGCCGCGCGACTCGCGCGCGAGGTGTGCGAGGCGCACGAGGCGGCCGCCGCGAGCGAGAGCGAGGCGCTCGACGCGAGCGCCGGCGTCGCCGTCAAGGTGGCGACGCTCCGCATGAAAGCCACGAAGCGCGCGGCGGCGGCGATGGCGGCGGCGGCGGCGGCGGAGGCGGCAGGCGTGAACAAGTCGCGCCCGGGGCTCGATCCGCCGCCGCAGGCGGCGATCGCCGCGGCGCCAGATGCGACCGCACCGGCGACCGAGCCCACCGAGGAGGAGTACGTGCCCGAGCCCGCGGACGGCGAGGAGTACGTGCCCGAGGACGTCCCCGAGGCGGTCGCGGCGCCGGACCTCGAGCAGCTCCTCGCCGCCGGCGCGCGCGACCCCGAGGTGCTCGCGCAGGCGCTCGCGGCGCTCCCCGCGGACCAGCGCGAGACGTTCGAGGCGCAGCTCAAGGCTGCGGGGGTGATGTGAGTCGTGTCGACGCGTGTCGACGCGTGTCAACGCGCGAGGGAAGATGCCGCGCGACGCCGCGCGTCTTCGATCGTTCACGCACAGACAAGACAAACCTTTCGCGCGACGGACGCGCTTTTCCGGCGTCGACTACGAAAAGCGCCTTCGCTACCGGTTCTTTTCCTGGTTCAGGATCTCCTTGACGATCTGCTTCGCCATCTTCTTCGCGGACGAGCGCTCGACCGCGCGCGCCGCCGCGCGCCCGCCGCCCACGCGCCGGTGCGGGGTCACCCCGAACGCCTCCATCAGCAGCCGCCACCGCCGGGCGAGGCCCGCGCAGCCGCTCCGGCGCCACGCGAATTCGCGCGCGCGCGCGCCGACGCGCGTGTTTCTCGCCGAGAACGCGGCGACGGAAAGCGCCACCGCGGCGAAGACGCGCGCGGCGCCGTCGACCAGCGCGCCCGCGAGGACATACGCGATGTCCTTCTCTCCCCCTTTCTCGCCGGCGCCTCTCTTGACGAGCCACATCTCCTCCGCGCGCTGGAGCTCCTTCAGGCGCGCCGCCGCGCGTGTGTCCAGGTCCGTGACGAGCAACCCGCGGAACAGAGCCTTCGCCGCCGCCGCATCTGCGCGGTCGCCCGCGGGGGGATCGCGCGTGCTCGCCTCGCGCGGACACGCCGAGTCGCTGCTCTCGTCCACGAACGCCCCTGCGAAGCGCGCCAGCAGCGCCTCGCCGGCGCGCATCGTGCCCATCTCGAAGCCGGCGGCGCCCGCGCGGCGGTACAGCGAGACAGTCTCGGAGCCGCACCGCGAGGCGCCGTCCGGCGGGCGGCACGCGTACGCGTTGGCGCCGAGGAGCGCCGCCGCGGGCATCTTGGCCGCCGCCTCGGGCTCCTCCGCGGCGAGCGCCAACGCCTCCGCGGCGGCCAGGCGCGAGGCGTCCTTTGACGCCTCCGCGGACGCCGCCGACGCAGCGGCGATGTCATCCGCGCACGCGCCGGCGGCCAGGCAGCACCCCAGCGCGAGCCGTTCCGGGAAACGCAGCGCTCCCGAAACGACGACGGCGCGGTAGCGGTTCGCCACGTCGTTCGCGCCCGTCGCGCGAGACAGAGACGCGTCCTCGTCCGGATCCGTCCGCCCCCGCATCGCCGCGGCGCGCGCGTCCGCGAGGAACGCGGAGAGCTTCGGGTCCTCCGCCAGCGCCGGAAGCACCGTGGTGGCGCAGAAAGCCTCCGTCTCCGAGCACGCGGCCGCGCCCATCGCGGTGAGCCCGAACGATCTCGGCCGCGTATCGGGCGTCCCGCCCACGGCAGACGCTGACACGAGGAGCGCGAGCGTCACCGCCGTCGCCAGCATCGCGCCCCCCCCTAAACCTCGCGCGCCTCGCGCGCGAGACATCGCCGCGAGCGGACTCTGCCGATCTGTGAGGCGGTGGGAAAAGTTGAGGAGAGCGGTCATTTCGGGAAATGGCAAGGTGGCCGATTTTATGTCCAGAGCGAGTCGGGCCAATCCTGGAGTTATGACCCGTCAGAACGTGGGGCGCTACAAGATTCGCGCGAGATGTGATGAGTCAGCTTCGATTCCGAGCTGACGTCGCGGGTGACACACACGAACGAGACGCCGACACACACGACCGCGCGGCGCACCACGCCGTCGCACTAAGCACACGTAACAGGGCGTCCGCTTCGCGCCCACATCGGAGCCTGCGCCGCCTCGAAGCGCGCGACTCGACGCGAGACGAAGCCGCGTTCCATCAGCACACGTGCCTTCCGACTCTAGTGGTGACACGCGACATGGCCCACTCCGAGCTCAAGGCGTACTCGTCGAACGAAGAGACCGAAGATTCCCACGAAGACGAGATCAAGTGCGTGTCCACGCCTTCGTTTGCCCCCGACTCTGCGTTCGCGCCCGACGGAGAATCTCCCCGCGGTCTGTCCCGCAGAACGCGCTTGAACGCCTTCCAAGGCCATGTCAGCCCTCGTCCGTAACCGCCGCAATCGTCGTCTGACCCGCCCTTCCTCCCTTCTCGAACGCAGTGATATCGCGCAGCTCCCGAGACTGTCGCCCGGGATGCGCCGGGTGGACTCCCTAGAGCTCCATCGATTGAAGGTTCCCACGCGCGCGCCGCGACGGAAGTCGCGGCTCGAGCCGAAAGAGCCGGCCGAGGCGCCACCGTCTTATTCGCGGAAGATCTTCTCCATGCTCGGGCTGTCGCACGCCGTGAAAGAGTGAGCGCGCTTGACTCTGTGACTCTCGCCACTGGTTTATTTTTTTCCTCCGGGGCCAGAACGAGATCCCGCATCGATTGCGTCGCGCGCGCGATCGAGATTGTAACACCGACTGTATTCGTACCACGCGAGACGCCCCACGACACGCCGCGCGTAGAGACGAGCGTTCACGAGAGAAGTCTTGCGTAAGCGCTTCAAACACACCGTGTGCTGCTCATCACAAAAGAAAAAATACGCGAGCGCGTCCCGCTCGCCGCGCTCTTCGTCGCCGGCGCGCCTTTGCTTACGCCTAAAAAATCAAACGCTCGTCTATTCGCTCGCTCAGATGTCCACCTCGCCTGAGATGTTGAGCGCGGCGGCGGCGGTGTTCACGTCCTTATCCCCTCTGCCGGAGCAGTTGAGCACCACCTTCTGGCCCGGCTTGAGCGTGGGCATGAGCTTTTCGAGGAACGCGAAAGCGTGCGACGTCTCCAGCGCGGGGATGATCCCTTCCATGCGCGAGACACGCACGAACGCGTCCAGCGCTTCCTCGTCCGTCACCGCGTGGTACTCGGCTCTGCCGAAGTCCTTAAGGAACGAGTGCTCGGGGCCGATGCCAGGGTAGTCGAGACCCGCGCTGATGGAGTGCGGCTCGATGATCTGCCCCTCTTCGTCCTGGATGAGGTACGAGAACGACCCGTGCAGCACGCCGGGCTTGCCCAGCGTGAGCGTCGCGGCGTGCTTCTGCCCTGGGCCCATGCCCTCGCCGGCAGCCTCGACGCCGATCAGCTTCACGTCCTCGTCGTCCACGAACTCGTGGAACAGGCCCATAGCGTTGGACCCGCCCCCGACGCACGCGACGAGGTAGTCGGGTTTCCCGCCCCACTTCTCCATGGCCTGCGCGCGCGTCTCGCGCCCGATGCACGCGTGGAAGTCGCGTACCATCATGGGGTACGGATGCGGGCCCGCGACGGAGCCCAGGATGTAGTGCGTCGTCTCGACGTTCGTGACCCAGTCGCGGATCGCCTCGGAGGTGGCATCCTTGAGCGTCGCCGTGCCGGCGCGCACGGGCGTGACCGTGGCGCCGAGCAGGCGCATGCGGAACACATTCAGCTTCTGGCGCTCCATGTCCGCGGCGCCCATGTAGATGATGCACTCCAGGCCGAACCGCGCGCACACCGTCGCCGTGGCGACGCCGTGCTGGCCCGCGCCAGTCTCGGCGATGATGCGCTTCTTGCCCATCTTCTTGGCGAGCAGCGCCTGGCCCACGGCGTTGTTGATCTTGTGCGCGCCGGTGTGGTTGAGATCCTCGCGCTTGAGGTAGATGTCGCCGGTG
>MDSV01176497.1_pt1 | contig 19049 bp, 21 predicted proteins | sample 810851 | NCBI WGS metagenome assembly MDSV01 (sample SAMN05326640, study PRJNA326480) | marine metagenome | isolation source: seawater | place: Atlantic Ocean: North East | collected 2012 | reverse complement strand
TTGATAGGCTGGATGTGGAAGCGCAGTAATGCGTGCAGCTGACCAGTACTAATAGCTCAATTGGCTTGATTTATGCACTGAAAAAAATTTTTAAAATATTGAATTAATAAAAAAACTAAAACATTTTTACTTAATCTTTAAATTACTCTTTACTTTCTTGAAAAAGTTTTATTTTTTAATTAATGTTTAGTTGAATGGATGATAATTATAAACAACTCGAAATATTTAAATATTTCAAAGAGGCAAAGCTTCATAGTGTTAAAGGAAATACTTTCTTTTCAATTTATGATGAACTTTTTTCAAAATACAGGAATAAAAAAATCACATTTGTAGAAATAGGTGTAAAATGGGGTGGATCATTATTCATGTGGAAAGAATATTTTGGACATAATGCAAAAATTATAGGGATTGACTTTAATCCTGATACTAAAAAACTTGAAAAATATGGTTTTAAAATTTTTATTGGAGATCAATCTTCAGAAAAATTTTGGAAAAATTTTTTCTCAGAGGTTGGTAACATTGATATTTTATTAGATGATGGTGGGCATACTAATGAAAATCAAATTCTAACACTTAACAATGTAATACCTAACATTAATGATGATGGTTTAATTGTTACAGAGGATACAATCTCAAGTTATAACAAAAAATTTTTAAACCCAAGCACTTATTCTTTTATAAATTATAGTAAATTTTTAATAGATGATTTAAACTTCAGAGTTTCTGATAAATCAAGAATTGGAGGGGTAACAAAAAAAAAGAGCTTAAACGATAGCATATATTCAATTAAATTTTTTAATAATTTTGTAGCTTTTTTTATCGATAGAACAAAATGCATCGACTATCATCATATATTTAATAGAGATGTAAAGGATAATCCAAGTGAAATTATAAAAGATAATTTTGTTAATCCTAGATGGAAATCATCAGTATATAAAGAAGGTTTTATAAATAAACTACTGTTTAAATTATCTAAAAACTTTAATTTTTTAAAAAGATTTAATATTTTAAAAAAAATATTAAAATTAATTCAGAATTATTTTTTATCAAAAAAAATAAATAATAAACTAAAAAATTTTTTTCGATAACCATGGCTCAATTGTTTTCTGAAAATCAATTAAATCAAGCAAGAAAAAATTTTTATGGAAAGTTGTATTTTACAAAAGAAAAACCAAACTTGATAATGGTAATAATAAATAAAATATTAATATATTTTTTATTTTCTAAAATATTTTTTGTTAATTTAAAAAGGTATTTTTTTAGATTTTTTTTAACCCTTAAAAAAAAGAAGATAAATAATTTTTTTATTTCCGTTAAATTGAATGAAAATGAAAAAAAAAATTATTCAAAAGAGTTATCTGAAAATAGCTATGTTTTTATTAAAAATCTTTTTGATGAAAATAGTTACAATATTTTAAAAAAAAATTGGCCTGACATAAATTTTTTTAATCATAACAACAAAATTATAAAATATTATTCAGTAGGTTTTAGAAGTATAAATTGTAAAATTAAAAAAGAGGATATTTTAAAGTTCTCGTCAAATCAGGAACTTAAACAATTCTATGATTACATTAGTTCTAATGAGTTTAATAAATTTATAAATGATATACTCCAGTTTGAAAATCAAGAATTTCAAAATTATTCTATTTTATCTACAATGGCAGGTAATAATTCATACTTAGTTCCTCATATTGATGGAGTAAAAAGTCGACTTAAAAAAGCATATAATTTTATATTCTTTTTAGATGGAAATGATCAAAATGTTTCTTTGTCTGGTGCAACGGGAATTTATAAAGATAATGAATTTAACAAACCGTTATTAATTCCATCTACTCTAAAAAATTCTTTATTAATATATAAATCAACAGAAAATTTTTATCATGGTTTTCCTCTTACGAAAATGCCCAAAAATATTTATAGAAAAACTATAAATTTTCAATTTTTACCAAGTTAGTTAAAAAACTAAACACCTTGGTAGGAAGTTAACTTGTAATTTTTTTTTACAGCATCAATTGTTTGTGGTCCATTATTAAACAAAACATCAATAATTGATAATTTTTCAACAAAAAACTTATTTAATTGCAAATAAGGAATTTCATTATATTTAATTATGTACAGTTCAATATTGTTTTTTTTAAAGCTATTTATGTCTTCTTTAATATAGTTTATTGCTCCTTCATTAATTATATAATCATTTTTTTCAAGCTTTTTACATATATTAATTAATTTTAGAGATTTTTTTCCAGAACAATTTAAATCAGAAGATTTTATAAAATTACATTTCAGGTCTAATATTTTTGAAATTTCCTCTATGACAAAAATATTAATTTCAGATAAGTTTTTCAAACCTTTGCATTCAGAAAGAATATTTTCAATTTTAGGAAAATATTCGTCAAAAAATCTCGTTTTTTTATAGGTATGTTTAATTTTTAACAAATGTTTTGCAAAAACTTCATTATTAACAATGTTAGTTTCATTTATTTTTTGTTCTCTTAAACCTTTTTTTATTACTGGTAGCGTAAGATAATTAATATTATCATTAATCGAGATTCTATTCCTTTGCTGCCAAGACCTTGAGTCAAATTGAACATCATTCAAAAATACGAAATGTTCTGAAGCATCTATCAAAGAGAAATATCCAATCCATGGAAGATAAGTTGGCTGACTTATAGCTATCATTTTTTTAATTTTAAATAATAAGATTTGCCGTTTTTTTTAAAATTCAATTGTTTCCAAAATTTAATCACTTTTTTATTTGTATTCAGTATATCAATCTTAATAAATTTAAATTTTTTTTTAATAGATAGTAAAATGATTTTTTTATGAATTAAGGAACCAATTTTTTTTTTTCGATATTTTTTATAAATAAAATAATCCCTAATATATGTATTTAATTTTTTATAATTGAGATAAAAAACCACAAAACCAATTTTTTTATTTTTATATAGTATCCAATTTATTTTTCCATTATTAATTTTTATTTTGTCTATATTGTTTTTAATTACTTTACTTGAAAAGTAATTTGATTTTGTAATTTCTTTAAGATATAAATTAAAAATTTTTTTAAAGATTAATTCTTCTTTTTTGTTAACTATTTTTAAAGATAGTTTTTTTTCTATAAAAATCACGGAAGATTATAGTTGTTTTTTGGTTTGATGTTTACCTTGGATCTGCTTGAGCTGTTTGTAAATTCATCTATTGGTGAAGAAAATTTAAACCCAAGTAATTCTTTTTGATACTTACTTAATTTTTTAAATACTTTTAAAGGTGTATTTAAAGTATGATCAAAGCTTCCTTTTAAAAACCATTTAGAATAACTGAATATCATCCCTAATCTATCATCATTATTTTTCTTTTCAGAACTGCCATGCCACATTCCAGCATTTAAAAGTAAAACTGATCCTGGTTTTCCTTTTAAAATTAACTCTTTCTTATATTTTTTCTTATTAACTGGAAATTTTTTAAGAAATTGACTGTTTGGCAACACTCTTGTTGCGCCATTTAAATCGTTAAACTCATCTATCATCCAAATTGCTTGAATAATAAGTGGACAATGTATGCCTGAAATTCTAGTGTCATTATGTAATTGTTGAGCGTGTCCTTTGCGAGGATTTCTAATTGCGCTTTGCCTTAATACAATAAATTCATTTTTATCATATGATCCTTCAGAAAGCGCCTCTCTAACAGTATTAATAATTTTTTTATGATCAATATACTTTAAAAAAATATCATTTTTGTTATGAAGATTATATATGACATCCTCTAGTGGATTTTTTATTTTAGTTTTTTTTTTTATATTTCTTTAAAATTTTAAAATAGATACTCTTAATTTTTTTACGTTCTTTTTCTGAGATTACATTATCAATTATCAAATAGCCTTTTTTTAAAAATAATTTTAAATTTTTTTTATTTTTCATATTTATTTGTTTCTAAACTTATATAGTTTTTCAATTAATTCTACTGTGAAACTAATTTGCTTTAAATAGTTTAAAGAAAATTTACTACTTAAGTTTTTTATAAAACGATTAACTTGCTTTTCGCTTGCTAAATATTTTTCAACTTTAATTTTTTTTTCTATTATTTTATTTTTTTTTACAAGTGAAATTTTTCCTTCTGGCCATTTTAAAGACCCATTAGTTCCAAAAAATTCTATTGATTTAATTTCATCTTTTGTATTTAGAACATAACTTAGTTCATAATTAATTACACAATCGTTTACAAATTGAATATATCCAGTAGACAATTCTTCATTGTTATATTTTTTAAAAGGTAAATATTTTTTATTAGTATCTAATTTTGAAATATTTGAAAAGCAAAAGTTAGATAATTTTTTTATTTTTGGAAAATTTAAAAACCATCCTATTAAATCAAAATAATGTGATCCTAAATCAATTAATGGCCCTCCACCTGAAAATTTTTTTATGGAAAAATATTTGCTGTGCTTAGGTATAGATCTAAATTGTCTATGAATTATTTTAATATAGTAGATCTGACCTATTTTATTTTGTTCAATAATTTGTTTTATCTTATTTGAAATTGGTCGTGATCTTTGATGATATGCACAATAACAATGTACTTTTGATTTTTTTAAATTTTTTTTAATTGATCTAAGTTCTTTTAAATTAATTACAAATGGTTTTTCTACAAGAATATTAATATTATTTTTTATTGCTTTAATTATGTAATGAAAGTGCATACTTGGAGGAGTACAAATATTTAAAATATCAATTTTTTTTTCAGATATCATTCTTTCAAAATTTGTATAAACAGATTTAATTTTATTAATTTTTGACGACTTTAATAAATTTTTTTTGTTAACATCGTAAAGGATTATTTCATTTACATTTTTATTTTTTTTAAAAGCAGGAATATGAAATTTGTTTGCGATAGATCCTGATCCAATAATAGCTACATTGTATTTTTTATTCATAAAATTTTTCCTAATTTTTTATAAACAATTTTGCTATATATATATGTCCCTTTTTTGCTGAGATGAACTCCATCTGGTAGTTTTAAACATATTATATTAGGTTTAATTTTTTTTGTTTCATTGTAAATGTCAATACATAAAATCCTTTTTTGTTTGCAAAAGGTTTTTATAATTTTGATGTATTTAAAAAGATTTTGATTCACTGTTTTGTTATTAATCTCAATCCTCTTTTTTAATAATTTATGATAAGTCAAAAAAACTAGGTTTTTTATTTTATAATATTTTGATTTTTTGTAAATTTTTTGTAAATTTTTTTTAAATTGTATTGTGCTTATATTGGGCTTGCCTTGCAGAGATTTAAAATGCCAGCTATCATTTATTCCAAGTTGAATTACAAGAGTTTCAGTTTTTTTATTTTTTTTTAAAATATTAGGCAATATCTTTATAGCTTGATTGGAATTTAAACCTATATAGGAAAAAGTTTTAAAGTAATTATTTTTTTTTTGATTTAATTTTAGTAATTTTTTTAAATCTAACGTCCAATCAGATATTTTATTTTTAAATTCATATCTTATGATAGAGTCTCCAAAAAAAATTACTTTATTTTTCATTGCTTAATTTTTTAAATAAATCAGCAATTTTCTTATCTCTAGTATTAATTTTTTTCATTACCTCTATTGTTTGCTCAGGAGATTTTTTGATAGCAATTCTTAAAATGTTCATCCAATTAACATTATTGATAGAGCGTGTTTTTTCAATTTGTCTAATAATTTTTAAATATTTTCTAATTTTTTTTTCTTTTAAACTCATTTTCCTCCTAAAATAAAAATTATTAATTATGTTTCAAATATTTGTCATTCCTTTTATCATCTTTTTTTAATTTTTTATTTAAAATTTTAAAGTCTTTAATGTAGAATAAGTTAGAAATCTAAATATAAGTAAAATGAGTATATGTATTATTCCAGCTAGAGCAGGAAGCAAAAGGTTCAAAAATAAAAATATTAAGAAAATTAATGGTATTCCATTAATTGGAATGGTGATTACTACCGCTATACAGTCGAAATTATTTAAAAGAGTTATAGTTTCAACTGATTGTGAAAAAATAGCTTTTATTTCAAGAAAGTATGGAGCAGAAACTCCATTTTTAAGAAGTGAAAGATTATCTAACGATTTTACACCCACATATAAAGTTTTGATTGATACAATCAATAAAATTAAAACACAAAATTATATTTATCATTTCTGCATTTATCCAACTTCAATTTTGATTAATAAAAAAGATTTATCTAAAGCATTTAAAAAAATAAAAAAAACAAAATCAGATTTTATTTGCCCAATTGCCAAATTTGAAAGTAATCCATTTAGATCATTTATTGTAAAAAAAAAACTATTAAAATATACCTGGCCTCAATTCCAATCTCGAAGAAGCCAAGACTTAAATGATCTTTATTATGATACAGGGTCATTTTATATATATAGAACTAAAGAGTTGTTAAAAATTAAAAATTATAAAATTCTTCCCAAAAAATCAACTTTTATTGAATTGAATAAAAAACTAATAGACGTTAATTATTTAGAGGATTTTAAAAAATTAAAAAATTTAAAAAAAAATGATTAATAAAATTTCTAAAGTGTTAAATAAATCAAGTTTAATATCTCTTTAATTATCAAATTGATCAAAAAAATGTAAAACAAAATAAAAATATTAATTATGATAAATTATGGTAAACATACAATTCTTAAAAGAGACATTGAAGAAGTAACAAAAGTACTTAAGAGTGACCATCTAACAACAGGTCCAACAATAGAAAAATTTGAACATTCTTTAATTAATAAATTTGGAGGAAAATATTGTGTTGTTTTAAGCAATGGTTCTGCTGCTCTCTTTTTACTTGGAAAGGCACTCAATTGGTCAAAGGGTGATCATATAGGCACAACCCCGATTTCGTTTATTGCAACCGCAAACTGTATTGTAAACAATAATGCATCGCCTGAATTTGTGGATATAGATCCCAAAACTTACACGATTGATCCTAATAAACTTGAAGAAAAACTTAAAAAAAAAAAATTAAAAGCTGTTATTGCTGTTGATTATGCTGGACACCCTTGTGATTGGGAAGCCTTAAAATATTTATCTAATAAATATAATTTTACTTTAATAAATGATGCATGCCATTCTATGGGATCAGAATACAACAAAAATGTTAAGTACGCGATAAAATATGCACATTTTGTAACTCAAAGTTTTCATCCAGTTAAAGCAATTACGACTGGTGAAGGTGGAAGCATCATAACTAATAATAAAAAAATTTCTGACAAAATTAAATTGATGAAAAATAATTCAATGATACGAAATAAAAATTTAGATCCGTGGGAATATGAAATTGAAAATCATGGAATGAATTATAGAATTAGTGATATTCAGTGTGCATTAGGAATTTCACAATTAAAGTCTCTTGATAGTTTTGTTAAAAAAAGAAGGGAATTAGCTAAAATTTATCAAACAGAACTAAAATTTAATAACAATTTTATTCTGCCATCTGAGGACAAAAAAGTACTACACTCATATCATCTTTTTCCAGTACAAATAAAATTTGATAAGATGAAGATTACTAAAAAAAAAATGTTTTTTACTTTATTAAAGAAAGGTATAAGACTTCAGGTTCATTATATACCAATCCACATGCAGCCATTTTATAAAAAAAATTTTAAAATAAATAGAAATGAACTTCAAAATTCAGAAAATTTTTATAAAAACGAATTTTCCTTACCTTTATTTCCTAATTTAAAAAAAAATCAATTGTTAAAAGTAATAAAAGAACTAAAGATATTAAAATAATGCTACGTAATTCATATTTAATCACAGGTGGAACAGGAAGTTTTGGAAGTGCTTTTGTTGAACACTTAATAAAATCAAAAAAAAAAATTTCTAAACTTATTATATTTAGTAGAGATGAGCTTAAACAGTCAATTATGGCTGCGAGATACCCAGTAAAAAAATATAAATTTATAAGATTTTTTCTTGGAGATGTCAGAGACTCTGATAGACTTTTAAGTGCACTCGATGGTATTGAAAACATAATACATGCTGCTGCACTTAAACAAATTCCATCAACTGAATATAATCCCTTTGAAGCAGTTAAAACAAATATAATTGGTGCTCAAAATATTATATCTGCAGCATTAAAAAAAAATGTAAAGAGAGTTGTTGCTTTGTCAACAGATAAAGCCTGCGCTCCAATAAATCTTTATGGAGCAACTAAACTTTGCTCTGATAAGCTTTTTATTTCTGCCAATAATATTAAAGGAAAAAAAAATATTAAGTTTTCAGTTGTAAGATATGGCAATGTTTTTGGGAGCAGAGGCTCAGTGTACAATATTTTTAAAGAATTTAAGGATAAAGGTTTTTTTCCAATTACTGATAAAAAAATGACCAGGTTTAATATTACACTTGATGAAGGTGTTAGATTGGTTTTAGAAACTTTAAATGATAGTTTTGGAGGAGAAATTATAGTTCCTAAGTTAAAAAGCTTCAAAATTACAGAACTAGGAACCGCTCTAAACAAAAAAAATAAATTTAAAATTATAGGAATCCGAGCAGGTGAAAAGATTCATGAACAAATGATTTCAAGAAGTGATAGTTATTCAACATTAGAAATGAAAAAAAAATATGTAATTTTACCAAAAGAGAATAAAAAAATATTTCAATATTATAAAAAAAAATTTAAAGCAAAAAATGTAAAATTAGATTTTGAATATTCAAGTGATAAAAATGGAAAATTCTTAACTACTGATAATCTGAAAAAAATAGTCTCTCAACATGAAAATAAAAGAATCTAAAATAATTATTTAAAAAATTTTAATTTTTCTTTTTTTTAATTCTTTACTTATCTTTGATATATTTTTATATAGTTCTTTTTTTGTACCACTATTTTTAAGTATAAGGTGTGGATTTAATGGTTTTTTAAATGGTATATCTACGCCAACAACATTTTTAATTTTTTTATTTATTGCTCGATAATAAAGTTTTTTATAATCGCGTTTCAATAATTCTTCTAATGAAGAGTCTATAAATATCTCTAAAAAATTTTTTATATTTTTTTTACACCAATTTCTATATTTTTGGGACGTTAAATTTGCAGATATAATTATATTTAAGTTTTGAAGCGATAAGTATTTCACAAGGTTTGTAAGTTTTACAGCATGAACATCTCTATCATTTAATGTATACTTGCTTTTACCAAAAAATATTTTTCTTGTTTCGTCACCGTCAAAAAAAATAGTATTTATCCTTTTTTTCTTTATTACATTGTAATAATAGGTACCAAGTGTAGTTTTTCCAGCACCAGAAATTCCTGTAATCCAAACTACCACTTTATTTTTTCTTACAAATATATAATGGCGATCTTTTAATTATTTTGAAATATCCATTTTTATTAAATTCTTCATCATAAATTTTTTTGTAATCATCCCAAAAATTATCAACTAATTTTATTCCTCTTGGCTCAACTCCAGATGCTACAAACCCCATTAATACTTCCCAATCGGTTACTCTCAGCTCTTCTTCTTCTACTTTTTTTTCAAATTTAAAATGATTAGGCAACATTTTGTCAGCCACTTCTTCTGTAAACGAGTCTATTATTCTGTCTGTTGGAAAATTCTTATCTAAGCTTCTTCCGATTTCATAGACATTTAACATATGTTTTTCACTATTAGTGGTAATGCTGCAAAAGGAGGAGGCTCTATCGTTTAAGCATTCTTTGAGATTCTTTATTGATTTATCTTTATCTCCAGCATGATAAATTACGTTATGACAAAATACTATATCAAACTGATTTTTATATTTTTCCAAATTATCTATATCAGCAATTTCAAAAGTTTTTTTTGCATCTAGTTCAGTTGTATTGATTTTTTCTTTTTCGACCATCGCAGACGTCGCATCCGTAAAAACTATATCTAGTTTATATTTTTTAAAATTAGGAATATTTTTCTTCCAAAAAACGCCTGTTCCACAACCAATGTCTAAAATTTTAATTGTGTCATTGCTCCCCTCGAATTCTGACAGATTATATTGATTAAATATCCATTCATGAAATCCTATTTTATTTTTTGTATATTGATGAATTTTGATTCTAGCTTCTAAATATTTTGTTGTTTTATACTGTTTCTCTTTTAGATATTCTTTTGATATTTGCTCCATTGTTTGCTCCTTTATTTTATTTGAAAAATTTTTTCTATATTTTCTATATCTCTTTTCAAATTAATTACATTATTATTTTCATCAAAATTCATTAAATATAAATCAGGCATAGACATTATTTTCCAATCATCAAATTTAAAATCTAATTTAAATAGAAATTTAATTATCATTCCAAGTAGATTTCCGTGGGTAACAATTATTATATCTTTATTTTCCTTTTTAAAGTTTTCAAACATATTTTCTAGCTCACTTTTAATACTATTATAATGATCCAGTTGTGAGATGCCTCCCTCAACAGAAAAACTTGGATCACTCCACATTTTTTCTATGATTTGATGTTTGGTTAGATCGTGATTTTTTGCAATGTGTATTTCCTCTAAAAATTTCACTTTATTAATTTTTACTTTATGATTAATTTTGGTTAATGGCACCAAAGAATCAATCGCTCTTGTAAAAGGACTAGTAAAAATTACCGAGTCTGGCTTTAAAATTTTACTAAGTTTTTCGCAAAGAGAATTAGCTTGTACTACACCATCCTGATCAAGAGCTCTTTCCTCATCTTTTCCTTCCATTGAAGCTTTACAATGTCTTATCAAAACTATTTTTTTGTTCATAAACTTATTTGTAATATTTTTTAAGGATTTTATAGTCATTTAGATTGTCAATTTCCATCCATTTTTTTGAATATTTAACTCCAAAAATTGGTAAACTTTTCGTTTCTATAACGCTTTGAATAGCATCGGTTAAATATATTTTGTCAATTTTGTTAGAAAAATTTTTAAGGACTATTTTTTTAAATTTCTTCCATCCTGTAGGTGTAAATTTAATTATCCCCATATATTGCCCCTGTATATCTGAATATTTTTTTGTTTTTTTACCAATCTCCTTGATTTGTTGATTTTTATTAATTTTAAATGTTTCGGCATCTTCCAGGGGGTTATTGAATCTTTTTTTCCAAAGTTTTTTCCAATTTATGTCGTATAGAATAGAAATTGGTTTTTTTGATAATAAAAATTTTTTAATTTTATCTCCATCATAATAAATATCACCATAAGATACTAGGCATTCATACTTTGAAAGCCATTTATCAGCTTTAAGCAATGAATAGAACATATTTGTTTCTTTCCATCTTTTATTAAAGAAAATTTTTTTACCAAAATTTTTGAAAAGATATTTTTTATACCCAGTTATTATAGAGATTTTTTTAATATTATTTTTCTCTAAGTTGCTAATTTGTAAATCTATTAATCTTTTATTTTTAAATTTCAAAAAACATTTTGGATATTTAGATAAATAATTTGGTAATCTACTCCCTCTTCCTGCTGCTAAAATTATACTTCTCATTTTTTTAGGAATTCTTTAAAAAAAGATAAATCAAATTTATTAAATTTTTTTTCGCGTTCTGGGTGCCACATACAACCATATATTTTATTTTTTTTACTCATTATTGCTTCAATATTATGATCATAGGATTTATAAATTAAATTAAAATTTTCAGGACACTCTGAAAGTGAATAATTATGAAAACTATTAACTTTTCTCTTTTTGAATTTTTTAAAACTAGATGTAATCAAATGTTTTTTATTAATATGGCCCTTGATTTTTTTTAACTTTGCTCCAAAATAAATCCCAATAATCTCGGTACCTCTACATATTCCAATAATTGGCTTTTTATTTTTAATAGACCAACTTATTAAATTAAACTCAGTTTTATCTCTATATTTAAAATTTCCTATATCGTTTCCACCTGAGAGAATTACAGCATCAAGTTTAATTTTTGCAAGCCATTTTTTTAAACTCTTTGAGTCATGTGTATTTTTTTTTTTGAAATTTGGAATTGGTACTGGTAAATAACCTAGTTTTAAAACAAATTCACAAAGTCTATTATCCAATTGATCTCTATTTTCTTTATAAGATTTAATAAAATCAACCCGTTGACTTATGCCAATAATTTTCATTTTTTTAATTATACCCCATAAATATTTGAACTTGCACAATCTAAACAGATTATTTCAAATTTTTTTAACTCTTCAAAACTTTTTTCACCACACCCAATAGCAGCAGGCAGACCAAGCTCTGCGCATCTTATTGCCATATGAGAATTAACCCCACCATATTTTGTTATTAGTCCCGAAATTTTCTGACTAAAAATCCAATCAAAACCAGGGTCTGCATTTTCAATCATTATCAATTTTTTTTTTAGACTTACGTTATAATTTCTATTATCCAGAAAAATTTTTGATGTTTCAACTTTTTTTCTTGTAATAAAATTTGGTATATTAACCTGAAAGGGTATTACTTTTGCTCCGGCTTGATCATAAATTACCTGTGGAAGTCTTATAGATTTTGCAAGATCGTGTTTATTTCTATTTCTTTTTGAATTTTTAATTAATTTAGTTTTGTTTAAATAATTGCTATTTAAAAAAAATTTTAATGGTAAATATGACAGTTCATTTCTTGAAATATTTATTTTTTTTCCAAATTTAGCAATTATTTCTAGTATGTTACTTATTGATCTTGTAAATACAAACTTAGCGTATTCCCTAGAAATGATAGCAATCTCAATATACTTAAATAATTCATCCGAGGATTTGATTTTAAAATTATTCAAGTTAAGTAATTTTTCAATTTTATTCTTTTTTATTTTATTAATTTTAAAATGATTTTTTTTCTTATATTTGAGGTTTTTTGAAATTATAAATTTTTTTGTTTGATCATATCTCTTAGACATTATGTCATATGTTCCAGGCCTTAAATGCCCATATTTTTTGATAAATTCTCTATTATCTAAGTATTTTAAATCCTTTAACATCTCAGAAGTTATTGTTTCAATAGAGGAATAGAAGTCGTCTATATCTTTTTGAGTTAAAATATTTCCCTTTTGTAATGAAATTAAAAGATCTCTGCCAATAAAACCATGTCTTGCTAAAATTGAAAATTGAAGTGTTCCAAATTCTTTACAATTATTAATTATTTTACTTAAATAAGAAATATCCTTTAAATTTTCTTTTTGTTGAATTTTTTCTAATTTTGATACTTCAAATAATGCTTTATTTAAAGATCCCTTTTTTGAAATATCTACATTATTGATTGTTAATTTTTTAATGTGTTTTTTAAATTCCTGTATTTCTTTTTTTTTTAAACATGGACCATATAAACTTTTAACTTTTTTGTTAAAATTAAAACAGAAAGAAGTTACGGCTATATCAAATTCTATTTTATCGTGAAGATTTGGGTTCTTTTTTAATTTTTCAATAGAAAAGTCTACAATTTTTTCTGAAATACTTTTTTTTAATTCATTAGGTAAAAAGGAATTGAAACTTAATCTTACATCTATGTAAGGTTGATTTCCAATGCTTGTCATTAATTTGTTTTCAGATAAATTTTTGTATCCCATCATTTTTCTAGCAATTCCCCAAATATTATTGGTAATTAATTCAGAATAAAGAGAGTAGGCTAAATTTGAGGGATTTTTTCCAATAATCTCTGCTGGGTTCCAATCGGGCATTTGTCCTAGAACTGTAGTTTTGCCAGAAATATTTATTTGTCTTTTGAATTTTAATTTTAATTTTTTTTCAATATTTACTAAACTTTTATCGATTTTTCTATGATCTATAGATTTCCAGTTATCATTTTTAATTATAGATCTCGCCTGAAAGAGATAAGGTTTAAATTTTTTATTTACACCAAATTCTATATCTATATTTTCATCTTTAACTTTTTTTTCTAAATTTTTGACAGCTAAAATTAAATTCTTAAATCGTGGGGATCTAATTTGTTTAAATGCTTTTTTATAAATTAATAGTGTTCTATTAGAAAATTCACCAATCCCCGAGGTTACAGTATTTGTTAATCCTGTTACATCATCATAATTAATTGAATAATAGTTTGCACCAGTATTTAAATCTTTAGTGAACACAACGCCACTCATTGATGTATTTAATATCATTTCTTGAATTAAAATTTGGTTATCCAAGATTTTTACTGATCCTGAATATTTTTTATAACTTTTAATTACTTTCTCAATAGCTAAAACTATTTTATTTTTTTTAATAGGTATTTTTAATTGGGAATAAAATTTACCTGCATTACTTTCGTCTAATTTATCCTCGTCTTTAGAGGAAGATCTTACGACAATATACTTAATTTTTTTTTTTTTAAAATTTAAAATAATACTATTTGTAATTTTATCTGGGTTTAATAGCCATTGTCTGACATCAAAAAAAAAAGTGTGTGGTATTTTAAACTTTATTTTTTTTTTACTCAACTCTACCAGAATTTCTGCTTTAGTTTTATTTTTAAAAAAAGAGCTCATTAATTTTAATTTTTACCATTGTAAAAATTTTTTCAACTTTCTTTTAATAAAATTGTTTTCAAATTTTGTAAGAAATTTTTTTGATTTATAAATATTTTTTTTAGATGAATTCAAATTAAATGGTTTTGGAAGATTTTTTTTATACTCGTAACTTGATTTAATATTTAAAAATTTGCAAATTTTAACATTTTCCTTAGAAAAATTATTGACAAAATTTTCATATTTTATTTTTAATATTAACTTGTTATTTGTTTTTTTTTTAAAAGTATTTTGATCAAAGCACTCTTTAAACCATCTCACAAATATTTTAACATCATAACTAGGTGTTCCCTTTGATCTTCTTGTTTTCATGCTTGAAAACATATCTCTAGGATCCCTAGTTACTATTATGATTTTTCTGTTTTTGAAATATTGAGAACTTTCTATAGGATTAAAAAGGTTTACTGCTTGATTTAATACAACTATTTTTTTTATGGCCAGTTTTTTTTTTCCAATATTATTTAGCAGAACTTTTTTCACGTATTTTTGAGACTCTAAAATGAATTTTTTTTCGTTTACAGGAATTCTAACTGGATAAAAGTTATTTTTTTTTTTTTTAAATTTTAATATGAAATTTTGAAAATTATTAATTCTAAAATTACTAAATTCGGGTCTTCCATAATAAGTTAATTTTGTTACTTTTTTCAAAAAGTTTAATGAAATTTCATAGAAATTATTTTTGAAAAGTTTTTTAGGGACTCCATGTTTTTCAGTTACTGTGTAATCTTGTATTTTTTTTATATAAGTTTCAAAATCTGAAATAGCATTTGAAGGATTAAAGAAACTAAAATTTTTATAGAAATTTATGTATAGATTGTGTAAGCCTGCTGGGTCAGCACATATTTTGAACTCACTGGTGTTAAAAGGAGCCTCTAAATCCTTTCTACTTGCTAAATAATCATGAACAGCACCACTTCCACTGTTCATTAAACCTAGCACAATAACTGTCTTCATAATTTGGTTAAAAAATTGTATTAATTTAATACTTATTTATAAGTAACACGATAAAAATAAAATTATATAAAATTTTATCAATTAATGAAAAATATTTTACTGGTCTACAACTTAATACCTAAGAAAAATATATTTTTTTTTTGGATAACTATTATTTCTACAGTTATAAAGTCACTGCTTGATTTAATTGGTTTAGGCTCTTTAGTTCCATTCATTTATGCTATTTTTGATCAAGAAAAATTAATAAATAACAAGTATTTGCTTTCATTAAATCTAGAACAATACACAGAACTACAAATTATATATTTTTTTATTATTATAATTTTTTCAGTATTTTTAATTAAAAATATTTTTATTTTTTTTCATAATTATTTATTAAGCACTTATTTAAAAAGTGTATTTGTAAATCTTTCAAAAAAAATTCTTTCCAACTCCATTGATTTGTATGATGGAAAAAAAGATTATAACTCAACAGAGATAACTAAATTTTTATATCAAGAGGTAAACGGTTATGCTTTTAAGTTTTTGGGAAATATTTTTATAATTGCTAGTGATGTTTTTTTTATAACTATCTTTATAGTATTGATTGCTTTTCAAAGCAACGGACTTCCTCTACTGTTTATTTTACCATTATTTCTTGTAGGGCTTATATATTATCAAATTGTTAAGAAATATACCCAATCTATTGGAGACAAAAGATTAATGTACGATACTAATAGATTAAAAGGAATAAAAGAAATTTTTGATTCATTAAAGGTTATTAAAGTCTTAGGAAAAATAGATAACTTCATAAATTATATTGAAAAGAGTACCCACAAAAGTGCTAACCAAAATAGAAAATTTACAATTATTTCCAAAATATTAATAATTTTGATAGAAATGTTAGTTATAACTACTCTATGTGTAATAGTATATATTTTTTCAAATAATCTAGACCAACTAGAAAGTTTTCTTCCTTTATTAATTTTTATTTTTATATCTTCAATTAAATTTATACCTATGCTATCCAGACTTACTATTTCAATACAGAAAATTAAATTTAATCAAAAATCTATAATTAAACTTCATAAATTTTCAAATCAAAAAATAGTGAATAAATTTAAAGAAAAAAAAATTTTGTCTTTTGAAAAAAATATTCAAATTAAAAATTTGAATTTTAGTTATGATAAATCAAGCAATATCTTAGAGAATTTGAATTTATCAATTTCTAAAAATGAGTGTATAGGTATTGTGGGCACATCAGGAAGGGGCAAAACTACATTACTTGAAATACTTTGTGGAATATTAGATAATTTTGATGGAAGTATAATTAGTGATGAAAAATTTTTAAATGCAAAAGAATTTAGACTTAACGCTTCGTATGTTTCACAGGATACAAGAATTTTAAATTCATCTTTTAAAGAAAATATAACATTAGATTTAAAAAAAAATGGCAATTTGTTTGATGAAAAAAAATATAATGACTCAATTAATCATAGCAACCTCTCTGAATTTGTTCAAAAATTACCAGAGAAGCATGATACAATTTTAGGAGAATTTGGCTCATCAATTTCAGGTGGACAAAGGCAACGAATTGGTATTGCGAGAGCTTTATATCATAATTCAGAAATTTTAATTTTGGATGAATTTACAAGCTCTTTAGATGATTCTACTGAAAAAAAAATATTAGAAGATATAAAAGTAATTAAAAAGTTTAAAACAATTATTATTAGCACACACAAAAACGATATTTTAAGTATTTGTGATAAAATTTATGAAATTGACCAAAAAAAATTAAAAATTTTAAAATAATTAGTGTAAAGGTTTACTAAAATATGACAAAAATAAAAAAACCGTTTTTAATTGCAGAAATTGGGATTAATCACAATGGTTCAATTAAACTCGCAAAAAAATTGATTGATTTAGCATCAAAATATCAATTTGATGCTGTAAAATTTCAAAAAAGAAATCCAGATATTTCAGTTCCTGATAGTCATAAATATAAAATTAGACCTAGCCCCTGGGGTGAAATTACTTACCTTGAATATAAAAAAAAAATTGAATTTGGTTACAAAGAATTTAAAGAAATAGATAAGTATTGCAAAAAGAAAAAAATTAATTGGTTTGCTTCTCCATGGGATATAGAAAGTAACAATTTTTTAAAGAAATTTAATTTAAAGTTTAATAAAGTTGCTTCAGCAATGTTAACCAACATACCTTTGTTAAATCACATAGCTAAAACAAAAAGACCTACATTTATCTCTACAGGAATGTCAAATTTAAAAGATATTTCAAAGGCGATAAAAATTTTTAGAAAAAATAAATGTAAATTTTATTTAATGCATTGTGTTTCGGCATATCCATGTCCCACAGAGAATTTAAATTTACAAAATATAATTACATTAAAAAATAAGTTTAAGTGTGATGTGGGTTATAGTGGACATGAGTCTACAGTATCACCAACGCTGATGGCCTATTCACTAGGTGCAAGCATTATTGAGAGACATATAACTCTTGATAGGTCTATGTGGGGAACTGATCAATCAGCATCACTATCAGAACAAGGTATCATTACCTTAACAAATACTCTAAGAAAATTATATCTTGCTTATGGTGATGGAAAAAAGTTTCTTTCAAAAGATGATGCAAAATTATTAAATAAATTTAAATATTGGAATTAATCATAAATTTTCCTTAAACTTTTCTTTAATTTATTTTTATATTCACTTAATCTAATTTTGTCTATTTTTGAGGACTTGGTTTTGTAGCTTATGGCCAATCCTATTCTATCATAATTAGAATTGTTCAAAGAACTACCATGAATTATTTCACAATGATGAAATAATGCGTCACCAATATTCATTTTAGGATAAATTTTTTTAAATGATAAATTTTTAATAATTTGGTCTGAGATTTTTTGAGACGATCCTTTCATAAATGACATTTCATGTTTAATTGTTCCTAAAAAATGAGATCCATTTAAATAACATAGGCCACCGTTTTTTTTGGATGCATGAGAACAAGCTATCCATACATTTAATGCTCTGGAATCTTTAATATTCCAATAATAATTATCTTGATGAAATGGAGCATTTAGACCAGTTTTTTTAGGTTTCAAAAAAAATTCACAATTTCTCATAATACTTTTTTCATCAAATATCTTTTCAACAATTTTGGTAATTTTTGAATTTTTACAAACTTCAATAACAGCACCTTTTTTTCTAAAACTATTTATATTGTGAATAGAATTAAATTTTCCTGATGAGGAAAGATGATAATATTGTTTATTTTTTTTTTTTACTATTTTTTTTATTTCATCTAGATCTGCAAAGATCTCAAAAATTTCTTTTTTTGTTAAAAGATTTTTAACAAGAACAAAGCCATTATTAAAAAAATTTGATTTAATTTTATTGTAGCTCATTAATGTTATTAACTATATAAACTAAATCTTATCAATATGTAATATTAACAAATTTATGAAAATTATAGGGGTCATTCCAGCAAGAAAAGGTTCAAAATCAATTAAAGATAAAAATATCTTTAAAATTAATCGTAAAAGTTTAATTGAATATACTTTTATCGAAATTAAAAAATCATTATTAAAAGAAAGTTATATTTTAACTGATTCTCAA
>MDSV01072800.1_pt1 | contig 19050 bp, 21 predicted proteins | sample 810851 | NCBI WGS metagenome assembly MDSV01 (sample SAMN05326640, study PRJNA326480) | marine metagenome | isolation source: seawater | place: Atlantic Ocean: North East | collected 2012 | reverse complement strand
TACCTGTTCATTTGCTAATACTGTTTGTTCTGCAGGATCCCAATTTACATATGTATCTTTTTTATAAACTAAATTTTTTTCAAATAATTCTATAAAAAATTCCTGCTGATGTTTGTAGTATTTCGGATCGCAGGTTGATATTTCTCGATCCCAATCTAGAGAAAGACCAAGTAATTTTAATTGCTTTTTCATAGTTTCAATATTTTTATTAGTCCACTCTTTAGGATGAAGTTTGTTTTCCCTAGCAGCATTCTCTGCAGGCAAACCAAAAGAATCCCATCCCATTGGATGTAAAACATTGAAACCTTGAAGTTTTTTGTATCTCGCTAATACATCGCCTATTGTATAATTTCTCACATGTCCCATGTGAATTTTTCCCGAAGGATAAGGAAACATTTCTAGGCAATAAAATTTTTTTTTCTTTTTATCTAAAGAAACAGAATTAGTCTTTTCTTTAGCCCATATATCCTGCCATTTTTTTTCAACAATTTTTATATTGTATCTCTCCATGTTAAGAAAATTTTTCTAAAATTAAATTATTTTAACTCAGGTCTTTTAAATTTTTTCTTATTTTTTTCATATTCTTTTTCAAAGAGAATAGCTTTTTTAAGAATAGCTACTTGAAGTTCTTGTTCGAGCGCTGAAGGAATTTTTGTTATTTTACAACTTTGTTGGATATCGCATCGTTTTTTATGAACAATAATCTTAATTCCATCTGATCTTATTTCGTTTGTTAAAAATCTTACAGTGATTTTAATTGATTCATCTAAAGAGGTACCCTCATTATACCAATCTGTAGTTATGATGCCTCCAGAATAATCAACGTTTGCTAAGGGTAAAAAATCAAGTATTTCTAATGTAGCTCTCCACATTGGATTAGAACTAGCAAATTGATAGTTCGTCCCACCCCTGCCACTCATCATTTTACCTAATGATATTCCTTTACCTTCTTCTAAATTTTTCTTTACTCTTTCTTTAGAATTGGGAGAAACTTTTCTTGCATCAGAGGGTGCATAAATTCCACAAGCATTTAAAAAACTAAATAAAACTAGTCCAACAAGTAAAAATGTTATTCTTTTTGGGATAAAATTAATAAAATTCATTTAGATATGTTTATTATATTAATACCAATTTGAAAATGACAATAAAGCTACAAAAAAACTAATATTTTAGCCATTTTTTAAACCTAAAAAAAAACGTTGTATTATTGCAACACTATCAAAAAATATTGGTATTAAAGGTTTATTTAAATTTTCTTTCAATATTTAGGTGTTATTTTACATCATTCATATGAAAATAACAAAGGAGTTAACTATGAACAAATTAACAAAAATCGGAGTATCTGCATTGTGTGGATCTCTGGCTGGAATTTCAGCTGCTAATGCAGGTGATCTAACAGTATCTGGCGGTGCAGATATGACATGGATGTCAAAAGATGATGCAGTCGTTGGAAACCCATTAGGTATTGGATCGAACTACACATTGAGTGGTTCGGGCGAACTTGACAATGGTTGGAATGTTAGCTTGTCTATCGCTAACACTAACGCTAATGCATATTCAAATACGAATATCACTATCGGAGTTCCTGGAATTGGTGACATAAGAGTTGACCAAGGTGTTTCTGGAACTGGTGTTCAAAGATATGACGACATTACTCCAACTGTTTGGGAAGAAGCAGACGGAGCTGGATTATCAGCAGGAATTAATAAAATTTCTGGTGTATCTGCAGGTCCTAACATTGAAGTAACACCAACTGATTTAATGCCAGCTGGTCTGACTGCACGTTTAGCGTGGTCACCTGATGCTGATGCAGCTTCAACAACTGGAGACAAAGCTACAGGCGGAGACTCTGGAGTTGATGCAAGTGGTTGGGATATAACTTTAGAAGGTGGCAGCGACTTACACGGTGTTGACGGTTTAACAGTGTATGCTGGTATGTCTCAAGTAGATCGTTACATCAATAGCTCAGGTAATACTGGAGACAGAGAAGAAGAGTTCTACGGTGTTAAATATGCTATGGGTGGTTTTACGGTTGGTTACCAAGTCACTAAAGAAGACACAGGTAAAACTGGTACGACGGAATACGAAAATACGTCATACGGTATTACATTTAACGTAAACGATGATTTATCAATCGGTTACGCTCATACTGAGTCTGATGCTTCTGGTGGTTCTGCAAATCCTGAGGCTGATTCTATACAAGTAGCTTACACTATGGGTGGAGCAACTTTCAGAATCGCTGAAGTAGATGTTGAAAACCAAAGTTACTCGGCAGCCGCTACTGGCGACCTGTCAGCAACTGTTATATCACTAGGACTAGCGTTTTAAATTTAGAGAAAGGCAAATAGAAAATGAATAAACTAACTAAATACGGTTGTTCGGCTCTTTGTGGATCTCTAGCTGCAATTTCAGCTGCTAACGCAGGTGAACTTTCAGTAACTGGTGGTGCAGATATGACATGGGTATCAAAAGGCGGAGACGTCAATGGTAACCCATTAGGTATTGGTTCAAACTACAGCCTTTTAGGCAGTGGTGAGTTAGATAATGGTTGGACGTACGATCTAACAATTGCTAACGGGAACTCAAATGCTTTTTCTGCAGCTATTATTAAAGTTGGTATGGGTGGATTAGGAACTATGACATTCAACCAAGGTAATAGTGGTACTGGTATTAAGAACATAGACGACAAAATGCCAACAGCATGGGAAGAAACATGGGGCGCGGGAGCTACTACAGGCGTAAGACTTGCTACTGGTAGCGGTACATCTCAAAGTATTATGTACTCTACTCCTACACTCTTTGGGACTTCTATGACGTTTACAGTTGCGCCTGATTACGGCACTACTGATACGGCTGACAAAACAACTGCGGCGTCTCAAGATACAGACGGGAAGTCGTACGATGCTACTATCAATATTAACCCAAGTTTAGGAACAGAAATTTTATCTGGTCTTAATATTTTTGCGGGTGCATCAACTATCGAAAGAAATGATACTGACGCTCCGTTAAACGATGCCTACGAAGGTGTTGGTGGTGTTACTTATGATATTGGTCCTTTGTCTCTTGGAGCTCAATGGTCTGGTGAATATACTGGAGCAAAAACCATAGATGGTGATGGTCCAGCTGGTCAAGAATCTGTTTATAACTTCTACAAAAACTTTGCTTACGGAATGGCGTTTAATATAAACGACGACCTTTCATTAAGTTATGGTGAGTGGAGAGCTAGAAAAGCAGGTTACACTGATTCATCTACAGAGCAAACAGACGAAGCTAATAGAACGGTTACAGTTACATCTTTTCAAATAGCGTACACGATGGGTGGAGCTTCTATCAGAATAGCTGATACAGAAGTTGACAACCAATCATGGACAGCTAATCAGAATAGAAGCGTAACAACTGTTTCTATGGGACTAGCGTTTTAAAAATTAAAAAGAATTATTTCTTTAGAAAACCGGCCTTTTATAGGCCGGTTTTTTTTTGAACATCCCTATTCCACCAAAGCCTACGCAATTTAATAATTTAAGTTTAACTAAATTATTTGGAGAAATTCCTCCAAGTGCATAAACTTTAATTTTGTTAATATAGGATAAATAATTAAATTTATGTAAACCTAAAAAATGTTTCGATTTTTTAATGTAAAAAAGTGGTGAAATGAAAACAGCATTACAATTCTGTGCAATTTTTTTATGTACCTCTTTCTGATTATGGGCCGAACCTATAATTAACATATTTCTTTTTTCTAAATTAAAGAAATTTGATCTCTTGTTAAACGAAGGCACATATATCCCATCAGCTTTAACTTTATGGGCAAGCTTGATATCATTTGAAACAAAGAGTTTGTATCTATGTTTTTTACAAGCATTAGCTATCTTTATTAACTGATTTTCTCTTTTTCTATCTTTATAATTCCTGTAAACAATACCTATATTTTTGTTTTTATTTTTAAAAATCTCATTACTATATTTATCTACAAGAATAAAAATTTTTGGTAAAGATTTATGCATAGTCCATTAAAACAATTAGATTCTATTAAAAATAAAATTAACGATATTATTAATAAAAAACAACTTAAAACAAAACCTAAAATTATTGCAGTTACAAAGACTTTTGGTATGGATAAAATTTTACCCCTATTACAAAATGGACATATTGATTATGGAGAAAATAAACTTCAGGAGGCTGAAACAAAGTGGAGCAAAATTAAAAATGATTTTGCAAATTGTCAGCTTCATATGATAGGTAAATTACAATCTAATAAAGCAAAAAAGGCTATTCAACTTTTTGATTTTATACATTCGCTTGATAATGAAAAACTAGCTTCAAAATTGTCTTATTATCAAAAAGAATTAAATAAAAATGTTAAAATTTTTATTCAGATCAATATTGCTAATGAAACTCAAAAATCAGGAATTAAAGTAGATGAGATAAATAGCTTTTATAATTATTGTACACAAGAACTATCTCTAAACATCGTTGGTTTAATGTGTATACCTCCAATTGATAAAAATGTTGACTCTTTTTTTAAGACAATGGAAGCAAATACTAAAAAATTAAATATAAAAGAATTAAGCATGGGCATGAGTTCTGATTATGACAAAGCACTATTATTCGGTTCAACTTATCTAAGATTAGGTACAATTATTTTTGGAAAAAGAATTATTACTTAATAAAGATTTTAGTATTTGAATTTATTAGGGGTAAAATTTTTAGAAAATTTTTTTTTTCTATAGCTACACAACCTTTTGTCGGCTTATACTTTTTGCTACACAAATGTAAAAAAATAGCACTTCCTTTATTCTTCTTTGTCGGTAAAAAGTTATATTTTATATTAATAAAAATGTCATAAATTCTATCTTCTCTGTAAAGTTTTTCAGCTCTGTATTTAAATGGGAAACTTATTTGGCGATTATACTTTTTACTTTTTATATCATCACACCAACCCCAATTCTTTTTTATAATTTTATTCTTTAATTTACATTTTATAGATTTATTCCTATCTTTTCTGTAGTAGAGCGTCCCCAGCCCAAATAACCCTTTTGGAGTTTTTAAATCACCTTCTTTTTTAGCATATGTTAGCCCAGACCTTCCAATACTGCACTTAAATTTATAACCTTTATATAACAATAATTTTTTTTTTATTATAATATTCATAAATAAATTAATAATGAATCGCTATACTATATCAATTTTAGGTAATAAAATCTTTTTTGAAATTATAAGTGAACTTAAGTATTTTTCTAAATCTAACGTAAAATACTATAAAGATGTAGAATCTTATTTAAATAAATCTAAAGAAAGGAACCAAGTTGTAGTTTATTTTATTGATGATCCAGAAAAATTTTCTATTAATAAAATTGAAATTATAAAAGATCCAGTTTTATTAATTAATAAATCTTTAAATAAAAAAATTTTATTTAGTGAAAGTGTAGACCAAATAAATATGCCGTTTACAATAATAGATTTTGAAAAAAAAATTATATCTGCAATTGCAAAAAATAATTACAAAAAAAATTCTATTATAAATCTAGGATCATATGTGATTGATAAAAATGAACGTAAAATAAAAAAAAATAATATAGAACTTAAGTTATCTGAAAAAGAAGTTAATTTTTTGGTTCTTTTTAGCGAAAATAAAAAACCATTAAGTAGAAATTACGTTTTAAAGAATGTTTGGAATTATTCTTCAAAAACTGAAACTCATACAGTTGAAACACATATTTATAGATTACGAAAAAAAATTCATGAAAAATTTGATGATAATAACTTTATAAAGAACAATAATGAAGGATATTACGTATGAAAAAAAAAACACGGAATTTTATTGCTCAAGATTTATTCTCTCCAAAATATAAAAAAAGGGTCGTAAAACCTAAAAAAGGAAAAGGAAGTTTTAAGAGGAAAAAAAAGTAATTTTTTTATTAAAGTCTTGCACCAATTTGTTGAATAATTTTTGAAGACATCTCAGTACCTTTTTCTAAACTTTCCTTTAATGACAAATTATTTACATGCGCATGTAAAAAGCCAGCAGCAAAAAGATCACCAGCGCCGGTTAGGTCAACTATTTTTAAATTTTTTGCAACACCAAATTCAAATACTTCGTTTCCATGAATAGCAGTTGATCCATTTTTGCCACGTGTAACAACAATTAATTTATTAACTTGTTTTGCAAAAGTAATTACATCATCAAAAGTTTTTGCTTCGATTAGAGATGTAATTTCTTGCTCATTTGCAAAAGTGATATCTAGTTTATTTTTAACTAATTCTAAAAAATGTGGTTTATGTCTATCTACACAAAATTGATCAGATAATGACATTGCAACTTTATTTGCATTGTTTATTGCTTTATCAAATGCTTTTTTTGGATCGCCCTCATCCCACAAATATCCTTCTAAAAATATAATTTCACTATTCTTGACTGCATTAATATCAACATCATTTTCATTAATTTTTCCTGCAGTACCAAGAAATGTACACATAGTTCTTTCTGAGTCTGGTGTTATTAAGATTAAACAAGTCCCTGTTGGCAATTCTTCTTTTTTTTTTGAGTAAAAATACTTAACGTTTTCTTTTTTAAGTCCAACTTCATATTTGCTTCCAAGATCATCATCGCAAACTTTACCAATAAATCCAACTTCATTTCCAAGTTGAGATAACCCCACTATAGAGTTAGCTACTGATCCACCAGAAACAGTTTTTTCAATTTTAAGATTAGACAACAATTTTTTAAATTCATTTTCGTCAAAAATTAACTTCATCGTACTTTTTGTTAATTCATTATCTGCCAAAAATTTATCTTCCACCTTGCAAATAACATCAACTATTGCGTTTCCTATTCCCAAAATTTTCATGCTAAGCCTTCTTTGTTTTAATTAATTTTTTTCTAGCAGGATAACAATTAGTACAAATTTTACAAGTTAAACCATAACAGTTTCTAGCCTGGCAGTATTCTCTTCCATAATAAATTATTTGAAGATGTAGCTTATTCCAAAATTTTTTTGGAAATAATCTTTTTAAATCCTTTTCAGTCTGCACCACATTTTTACCAGTTGTTAAACCCCATCTTTGGGCTAGTCTATGAATATGAGTATCAACAGGAAAAGCAGGATAACCAAATCCTTGAGACATTACTACGCTTGCAGTTTTATGACCCACACCAGGGAGATCTTCCAATTCTTCAAAAGTTTTTGGAACTTTTCCATTATGTTTTTCTATTAATTGTTTAGATAAAAAAAATATACTTTTAGCCTTAACCCTAAAAAGACCAATTTTTTTTATTAATTTTTCAATTTTTTTTCTTCCTAATTTTACAAAATGTTCAGGTTTATTATATTTTGGGTATATATTTTTAGTTACATTATTTACATTTAAATCAGTACATTGCGCAGACAACAAAACAGAAACTAATAAGGTAAATTTACTATTATGTTTAAGGGGAATAGGAGTTTTAGGATAAATTTTATTTAGTGTTTTTAATATTAATCTTACTCTTTGACTTTCATTCATTATTTTCAGGTTTAAAAATTAAACATAATCCATTATTGCAAAATCTTTTTTGAGTTGATGTTGGTCCATCATCAAAAACATGTCCATGGTGCACTCCACATTTTGCACAATGATATTCAACTCTTTTCATTCCAAATGAAGTATCAATTTTTGTTTTAAAGACACCAGGCAATGACGCAGTAAATGAAGGCCAACCAGTACCACTATCAAATTTGGCATTTGATGAAAAAAGTTTTGCTCCACAATTAGCGCAATGAAAAAAACCTTTTCTTTTTTCATAATTCAAGGCACTAGTAAATGGTCGTTCAGTAGACTCATCAAACATAATTTTTTTTTGCTCTTCAGTAAGGTCAGGGTTGATAATTTTTTTTGATGCTGAATATAATAAATTATAGGGTAAAATAATTGCAGTTAGGTATGACAAACCTAATAATTTTAAAAATTTCCTTTTAATTTTTTTCATTAATTTTAATCTGTTAAAAATTTAAAACATCTCTCATTGAATACAAGCCGGACTTTTTTTTCATTAACCACTTTGCGGCCGTTAATGCGCCTTCTGAATATAAAGCTCTATCAAATGCCTCATGATTTAAAGTAATTATTTCTTTGCCACTTGAGAAGTTTACTTCATGTTTACCGATAGTTTTACCTTTTCTAATTGAATTAAAATTAATTTTTTTACCATAAGGAAAATATTTTTTATTTAAATATTTTTTACCCATTAGTTTATAAAAATCCTTATTCTTTCCTGCTGCAATTCCTCTGCCAAGCATTAAAGCTGTACCAGAGGGATGATCTTTTTTATGTTTATGATGTATTTCAAAGACTTTATTTAAGAAATTATTATTAAGAGATCTCGAGGCTATTTCAGTTAAATACATTAATAAATTTATTCCTAAACTCATATTACCAGCTTTAAGTATAGGAATTTTTTTAGAATATTTTTTTATTAAATCCTCCTCTTTTTTTGAGAATCCTGTTGTTCCAATAACTACTTTTTTTTTTAACTTTGAAGCTATTTTTAAAACCTCTAATGTGCATTTTGGTATTGTAAAATCTATTATTATATTTGTATTTTTAAATGCCTCTTTCGAATTTAATTGAGGTTTTAAGCCAAATATCTTTTTATTAAATATTTTATTTTCTGTAATTGATACTAATTGAAAATTTTTTGAGTTTTTAGAAGATTTAATAAGATTTTTACCCATCCTTCCTAGGCAGCCAGTTATCGAAAGTTTAATTTTTTTCATTTTTTACTTGTTTAAAAGTAATAACATATTTAAACACTTTTTAAAATTAATAGCTTTAAATTTATTAAATAAAAATAATTTGGTATATAGATTTGATTTTAGAAAACTTAATATTACTATTTTTGATAATTATTCAGTCAATTTTTGGAATTGGCCTGTTATTATTTGGAACACCTACATTTTTAATTCTTGGGTATGATTTTATAAATACTTTAAATTTTTTATTACCAATTTCTATAATAATTAGTCTTCTTCAGTTAATAAACTTTAAAATCCCAAACAAAAAAATAATAACCGAATATAATTTTCTTTGTTTACCATTTTTAGTTTTATTTTTAATAATTGCATTAAATTTTAAGGATATTTTAAATTTTAAATTATATGTTGCGATTATTTTAATTGTTTCATCTATTCTATCTCTTAAAAAAGATACTTTTCTTCCTTTAAAGAAAATCGTTTTAGAATATAAAAAATTTATTTTAATTTTTATAGGTTCTATCCATGGTCTTACTAATATGGGAGGAGGTTTATTATCTATATTCTCTTCTTTGATAAATAGTAAAGAAAAAAAATATACAAGAAATTTTATATCTTATAGCTATTTAACTATGGGTCTGATTCAATATGCTATTCTAATATTTTTAGAATATAGAAATTTAAGTTTTTCTAAAATTTACTATATTTTATTAGTATTAATTGTGTATTTTCCATCGCAAAAAATTTTTAAAAAAGTTAATAATATCTTGTTTAGTAAAATTATTAGTATTATTGCCCTTTTTTATGGATTATTGATTTTAGCTTTTAGTTTTATATAAGTTAATTTTTCCAAAATTTTTTAGCTTTTTCAAAAAAATCTTTAATTATTGGATTTGTTTTTTTATCCTCTAACTTTCTAAACTGTTCTAAAATAGCCTTTTGTTCCTTAGTTAAAGATACTGGAACTTCTGTTACTGCCTGAATATATAAATCACCGTAATTTTTATTCCTCATCATAGGCATACCTTTTTCTCTTAGCCTAAATTGTTTACCATTCTGTGTTCCTGCCGGAATTTTTACTTTAGCTTTTCCACCATCAATAGTTGGAACCTCAACTGTTGCACCAAGCGCTGCATCAGCAAGAGAGATAGGAAATTGAAAAAAAAGATTTTCTTCAGATCTTTTAAAAATGCTGTGTGAATTTATAGATACAAATATATATAAATCACCGTTACCGGCACCTTTTATTCCAGCTTCCCCCTTTCCTGACAATCTAATTCTTGTGCCATCATCTACACCTTTTGGAATATTAGTAAATATTTTCTTTTTACTTTGTTTTTTGCCAATACCTTTACATTCTACACATGGATTTGATATTTGTTCTCCTGAACCAGAACATTCTGGGCATGTTTGTTGAATTGTAAAAAATCCTTGATTAGTTCTTACCTGGCCATGACCATCACAAGTAGAACAAGAAGTAGGTTTTGATCCTGGTTCAGCCCCTGAACCATTGCAGCTATTACATTTATCTGACGACATAAAAATAATTTCTTGTCTCTTTCCATGGTATGCTTCCTCTAAAGAAATAGTTAAATCATATCTTAAATCTGCACCTCTAAAATCTGTAGATCTTCCTCTACGTCCTTTTCTTCCTCCAAATCCTCCAAAAAAATCATCAAATACATCTGAGCCAAAAATATCTGAAAAAGCATTTGTAAAATCAAAATTTGAAAACCCTCCTTGTCTTCCTCCTCCTTCAAATGCGGCGTGGCCGAATTGATCATAATTTTTTCTTCTCTCCTTATCAGATAGAACATGGTATGCCTCACTAGCTTCTTTAAATTTAGATTCTGAAGCTTTATCGCCTTTATTTTTGTCAGGGTGATGCTTTAAAGCTAGTTTTCTATATGCTTTTTTTATTTCTTCAGGTGAGGCAGATTTGATAACGCCCAAGACTTCATAATAATCTTGTTTTGACATATTTTTATCAACATTTCTTTAACTTGTGACTTAGGCTCTTTTTTCTTTATCTTTATCTTTATCTTTATCTTCTTTCACTTCTTCAAAATCCGCGTCAACAACATTTTCTTTATTTTGATCTTTGCTATCCGTGGCTTGATTTTGTTTACCTTTCTTCTCATTGCCTTTTTGTTGGTCTTTGTAAACAGCCTCTCCCAGTTTCATTGATGATTGAATTAAAGATTGGGTTTTTTTCTTTACTTCTTCTGTATCAGTTCCCTTCAAAGCATTTCTTAAGTCAGAAATTCCAGTTTCGATAGCTTTTTTTTCAGAATCTGAAATTTTAGTTCCATGTTCTTTCAGATTTTTTTCTGTAGTATGAATAATCATGTCAGCTTGATTTCTTGCATCAACAGATTCTTTTTTCTTTTTATCAGCTTCTTTATTTGATTCTGCGTCCTTGACCATTTTTTTTATTTCATCTTCACTTAATCCACCAGATGCTTGGATTTGTATCTTTTGTTCTTTTCCAGTTCCCTTATCTTTTGCAGAAACACTTACGATACCATTTGCATCAATATCAAATGCAACTTCAATTTGTGGAACGCCCCTTGGTGCATTAGGGATTCCAACTAGTTCAAAATTACCCAATAGTTTGTTATCTGTGGCCATTTCTCTTTCACCCTGCAGAACTCTTATAGAAACTGCTGGCTGGTTATCTTCGGCTGTTGAAAAAACTTGGCTTTTTTTGGTTGGAATTGTTGTATTTTTATCAATAAGTTTTGTAGATACTCCTCCCAATGTTTCAATTCCTAAAGAAAGAGGTGTAACATCTAAAAGAAGAACATCTTTTACGTCTCCTTGTAGCACCCCACCTTGAATGGCAGCACCCATTGCAACGACTTCATCGGGGTTTACGCTTTTGTTTGGATCTTTTCCAAAAAAGTTTTTTACAGTTTCAACTATTTTAGGCATCCTTGTCATCCCACCAACTAAAACTACTTCGTTAATTTCTGCTGCACTGAATCCAGAATCTTTTAAAGCTACCTCGCATGGTTTTAATGTTCTTTTTACCAAATCCTCAACAAGCGCTTCTAATTTTGCTCTTGTTAGTTTTATGTTTATATGTTTTGGACCTGTTTTATCGGCAGTTATAAATGGTAAGTTAATCTCTGTTTGAGCAGCAGAAGAAAGTTCAATTTTTGCTTTTTCAGCAGCCTCCTTAAGTCTCTGTAAAGCTAATTTGTCATTTTTTAAATCAATTCCGTTATCTTTTTTAAATTCATTAGCTAGATAATCTACAATAGTATCATCAAAATCTTCTCCACCTAAAAAGGTATCTCCATTTGTTGATTTTACTTCAAATACACCATCACCTATTTCAAGAATTGAAACATCAAATGTTCCTCCACCCAAATCATAGACTGCTATTTTTTTTCCACCTTTTTTGTCTAACCCGTATGCCAAAGACGCTGCTGTTGGTTCATTAATAATTCTAAGAACTTCTAGTCCCGCAATTTTTCCAGCATCTTTTGTAGCTTGTCTTTGTGAATCATTGAAATAAGCCGGCACAGTAATAACCGCTTGTTTGACTTCTTGGCCTAAATATTTTTCTGCTGTTTCTTTCATTTTTTGTAAAATGAAAGCTGATATTTGTGAGGGTGAGTATTTCTTTCCTCTTGATTCTAGCCAAGCATCATTATTGTCTGCTTTAATAATTTTGTATGGCGCTTTCGCAACATCTTTCTTTACAGTTTCATCTTCAAAATTTCTTCCAATTAATCTTTTTACAGCAAATAAGGTATTTTGTGGATTTGTTACAGCTTGTCTTTTAGCAGACTGACCTACTAATTTTTCGCTATTCTCACCAAAAGCAACCACAGAAGGAGTTGTTCTTGCTCCCTCAGCGTTTTCTAACACCTTAGCCTGTGAGCCTTCCATTACAGCTACACAAGAATTTGTTGTTCCTAAATCTATTCCTATTACTCTACTCATATATTATCTTTCCTTTACGTTACGTATATGGGTGCTTTTTTTATTACTGCAAGTTAAAAAAATCACTTTTTTTCACCTTTTTCCTCAATTTTTTTAGATACACCAACTAAAGAAGGTCTAAGTAAACGACCTTTCATCATATATCCCCTTTGTATTTCTTGGACAACTAATCCAGGTTCTTTTGAGCTATTTTCAACTTCTAGCATTGCCTGGTGAAAATTAGGATCAAATTTTTTGTCAATAGCTTCTATAGCTTCTATGCCATTTTTTTTAAAAATAGATAATAAATCTTTCTTTAAAATTTCTATTCCATCAATAACTTTTTTTAAATCTTTGTTATTTTTTAAACTCTCGTCGTTAGTAAAAGATGTGATTGCACGGTCTATATTATCTATAATTGAAACTGACTCTGCAGCAAGATTAAAGCCCCCAAATTCAAAAGCTTCTTTTTTCTCCTTTTCAAATCTCCTTCTTTGGTTTTCTGTTTCGGCCATTGCTCTAAGCAATTTTTCTTGCGTGCTTTTAAGCTTTTCTTCTGGAGATTCTTTTACTTCATTATCACTTTTTTCTTTACTAGAAGTTTTTTCTTTTTTATCTTTTTCTGATATCGTCATCAGTGTGATATATGGTCACTAAATAAAAAAATACTAGTATAATATGAATAAAATAAAAAAAATTATTGTTGGAACAAATAATGCAGGAAAATATAGAGAAATATGTGACTTGTTACCAAAGAAAATAAAAAAATACTCACCAAAAGAATTTGATATTTTAACACCGGAGGAAACGGGGAAAAGCTTTAAAAAGAATTCCTTTATAAAAGCTAAATATTTTTCAAAAAAAACAAATCTTATTTGTTTATCAGATGACTCGGGTTTAGAAATTGATTTGTTAGGTGGCGAACCTGGTATTTATTCAGCTAGATGGAGTGGTGAGAAAAATAATTTTAATCTCGCTATAAAAAAAATATTAAAAAAAATGAATGGTGTTAATAAAAAATGGGCAAATGAAAACCCAAATGCAAGATTTATTTGCTGTTTAACAATCTATTGGCCTAATGGAAAATTTATTTCAAGCACAGGAACTATTAAAGGTAAAATATCTAAATTAAAAAAAGGAAAAAAGGGTTTTGGCTATGATCCTATTTTCATACCATCTGGATATAATAAGACTTTCGGTGAGATGGATCCAAAACTAAAAATGCAAGTTGATCATCGCTTTAAGGCTTTTTCAAAAATTAAAAATTTTTTTATTTAATTTACTTTTATAAATTTTTTATCTGAAATTTTATAAATTTTTAAGTTTTGCTTACTGAAATTATTTTCAATAAAGAATTCAGCATGAAGACCTTTGAAGCCTTTTTTATTGTATAGTTGATTTTTTTCAAACTTAAAATTATTTTTAGACCAGCAATAATAAATTAATCCCAATGCATCATAAGCTAATATAGAGACTTTATTGGGTTTTATATTAAATTTTTTTTCAAACTTTTTATTAAATTTCTCTAAATTATTAAGATTTACAGAAGGAAAATGTAAATTTTGCATAGCACTTTCGTTAAAAAAAGTTTTATCAAACCACTGGTTTATTGTAAAAAAATCTACTTCATTACTCGAAACATCTGAAAATATAAATGATGATAAAACACTTTTTAATCTTTCACCAAAATCTATAATAACAACGGAATCAAAACTTATTTTTCCTAGTGTATGCATTTGTTCTAATTTTTTTAGTTCGTTTTTGTGTTTTTCTAAATCTGATTTTTCTAATATTTTAATCCTTCTTTCTAAATCTTTTTTTCTTTCTCTATAATTAGTAATTTTTTCTATTTCTCCTGTGAGTTTTTCGTTATCAGTACTATATGAATAAGTTCGGTAAAATTTTAACTTATCTCTTTTTTCAACAGATTTTGCTTGGGAAGTAAACTCAGATTTTGGAGACAACAGTAAAGTTTTAGCAACTTTGATTTCACCAAAGTATTTTTTTAAAGCATCCATTTGAGATTCTATACTGATACCAAAAGCAATTATATTTTTAGGAATTTGTTTAGTTTTATTTGTTAATGAAATGAAAGTTATATTTTCAATTTCACCGAGTCTTTCTAAGTTTTCATAAAAAATTGGTCCAATCACAATTTTTATTCCCAAATCATCAAATTCTTTTGCTGCTAAATATGCACCTAAAGCATTTCCTTTACTGTCTTTTGGGTAAATTTTTATATTTTTATTAGATATATCATACAAAGCTAATTGAATAGATTTTAAAAAAGACTCACCAATATCTTGAAATTCTCCCGAGAGAGGGAGCAAAACACCAACTTTTAAGATTTTTTTGTTTTCTAAATCATTTCCATCTAAACTTTGATTAGCCGTACTACCATTTATTGTAAATGCCAAATAAGATAGTATTGAAAATATAATAAATTTTTTCATAATTCAAAATAGCTTAGATAATAGTAAAGTACAAATTAGACATTAAATGGACAAAAATAAACAACAAATAATTAATTCTGGACTTTATTTAGTATCCACGCCTATTGGAAATTTAGAGGATATAACTTACAGGGCTTTAAATATTTTAAAAAACTCAGACATTATTTTATGTGAAGACACAAGAAGATCTACAAAATTACTTTCTTATTTTAAGATAAAGAATAAACTTTTGGCTTACCATAAATTTAATGAGGAAAAAGTTAGTGATAAAATTATCGATTATATAAAAAATAACAATGTAGTTTCGCTGATAAGTGATGCAGGCACACCAACAATTTCAGATCCTGGAATGATACTTATTAATAAGTGTATAAAGGAAAATTTAAATATGTACCCAATACCTGGGCCTTCAGCTGTTACATCAGCAATAAGTATTTCAGGATTTAGTGACAAATATTTATTCTATGGATTTTTATCAAAGAAAAAAGGACAAATAGATAATATATTCAATAAGTTAAAAGATTTTGATCATTCAATAGTCTTTTTTATTCCTGCAATTAAAATAAATTCTTTTATAGAAAAATTTAAAATTTTTTTTTCTGATCGTAAAATAGTTATTGCTAGAGAAATGACAAAGATCCATGAGGAGTTTATTAGAGGTAACGTTTTATCAATAAAAAATCTTCCTGAACATATAAAAGGAGAATTGACTGTAGTTTTGTCACAAAAAATTATAACCAAAAAAATTGCAAAAGAATTGAGCGAATCAGTTAAGATAGAAATAAAAAAAATGTTAAAAAAATATAGCCATAAAGATGTGGTAGAACTTATTTGTAAAAGGGAAAATATGCCTAAAAAAATAGTTTATAATTTTTGTTTAAAGCAAATAGATAAAAAATGAATAGAAAATTATTATTATTATTTCTAGTATTTTTATTAAATTCTTGTGTTGGCTCTTCAACAAAAGGAATATTTGGTTCTGGTGTAAGTGTAGCTCTAGATCCTAGAACTCTTGGAACTCAAATAGATGACTCAATAATGCAGAAAAATTTACAAGCAAGATTAGCTCTAACTGAAAAAAAATATCTTATAAAATTATCTGTTAAAGTTCTTGATGGAAGAATATTTTTAGGAGGCAAGATAGATGAACCAGAAGAAAAATTAAAAATTACTAAGATGGCATGGGAAACAAAGGGAGCAAGATCTGTAAAAAACAATATTATGATTAAGCAAAAATTTTCATTTAAAAATACAGCCTTAGATGTTTTAATAAGTGCACAACTGAGAACAGCTTTAATTTTAAATAAAAATGTGAAAGCTTCAAATTTTAATATTGATACAATTAACCAAAAAACTTATGTTTTTGGTATAGCTCATAGCGAAGATGAAAAAAAAGAAATTATTCAAGAAGCAAAACAAATAGTAGATCTAAAAGAAATTATAACAAGTATTTTAATGGTATCTGACTTAAGCAGGCAAAGAGAATAAATTAATTTTTTTTTCTATTATTATAATCAATTACATCTGAAGAGTACGCTGCTACCGAGGCTAAATTTAATATATCACTCGTAGAAGATCTTAGTGGTGCTATTTCGATAGGTTGTCCCAACCCTACTAATAAAGGACCTACTACTTTTATAGCACTCAAACTTTTTAGTAATTTGAATGAAATTGCAGCACTGTGCCTCCCGGGCATTATTAATACATTTGCATTTCCTACCATTTCTGAGAAGGGGTAAAGTTCTTTATATTTAGTATCCAAAGCAACATCTGGCTGCATTTCACCGTCAAATTTAAAATTTACCTTTTTTTCTTTTAATATTTCAACAGCGTCCCTCATATTTTTTGTTGCTTTTGTTTTTGGAGTACCAAAAGTAGAGTGCGAAAGAAAGGCTACTCTTGGTTCATAACCAAATAATTTTACTACCCTAGCGGAAGATATAGCTATCTCAGATAATTGTTCCGCAGTCGGAATTTCATGAACTGCTACATCAGCTATAAAAACTGTTCTACCTCTATTTACCATTACATTTAAACCAAAAATAATTTCACCTTTTCTTGCATCTGCAACCCGCTTTACTTTGTCTAATGTTGAAGTATATCTTCTTGTATTTCCTGTAACCATTGCATCAGCATCACCACAAGAGACCATACAGCTACCCCAAATAACTCGGTCATTTCTTATTAATCTATCGCAGTCCCTTTCTAATAAGCCTTCTGATCTCTGCATTTTTTCATAGAGAAATTTTGTATATTTTTCTCTTTTTACAGCATCTGTAGAATTAATAATTTCAATATTATAATTTTTGTCTAATCCAATTTCATGTAATTTTTTTTCAACTATTTCTTTTTTACCGATAAGAATAGGCACACCAAGACCATTACTTTTAAAAGCTATAGCGGCCTTTAAAGTGTTTTCATCTTCACCATCAGCAAAAACAACTTTTTTTTGATTTTTTTTAATTTGTGAATTTATTCCTTGCATTATACCTATAGAAGGATCAAGTCTCTGTTTTAACTGGTCTTTATAAATATCAAAGTTTTCTATTTTTCTTCTCGCAACTCCACTTTTTATAGCAGCCTTAGCTACTGCAACTGGTATCACACTAATTAGTCTTGGATCAAAAGTTGATGGAATTATATATTCTTTTCCATATTTTGGTCTTTCGCCTCCCATTGCAGCTGCTACTTCATCGGGAACATATTGTCTAGCAAGCTCTGCTATTGCGTGCGCAGCAGCAACTTTCATATTTTCATTTATTGTTTTTGCTCTAACATCAAGAGCTCCTCTAAAAATATATGGAAAACCAATTAAATTATTTACTTGGTTTGGATAATCAGATCTGCCAGTCGCCATTATGGCATCATCCCTAACTTCATTAACTTCTTCAGGAGTAATTTCAGGGTCAGGATTTGCACATGCAAAAATAATTGGTTTTTTAGACATACTTTTTACCATTTTTTTTGTTAATACTCCTTTAGATGATAAACCTAAAAATACATCAGCTCCTTTAATCGCTTCTTCAAGAGATCGATGTTTTGTATTTACTGCATGCGCTGATTTCCATTGATCTAGATTATCTCTACCTCGATATAAGACTCCTTTTCTATCAACCATAATTATATTTTTATTTGGCACACCGCTGTTTTTAAATAAGTTAGTGCATGCTATAGCAGAAGCTCCCGCACCATTTACCACAACTTTTATATTTTTAATTGATTTTCCAGATATATCTAATGCATTGATTAAAGCTGCCAATGTTATTATTGCTGTTCCATGTTGATCGTCATGAAATATAGGAATATCTAACTTTTCTTTTAGTTTTTGTTCTATTATAAAACAGTCTGGTGCAGCTATATCTTCTAAGTTAATTCCTCCAAAACTTTTACCTAACGCAGATATACAATTAATAATTTCATTAACATTTGAAGAATCTATCTCCAGGTCAATAGAATCTATATCTGCAAATCGTTTAAATAAAATAGCTTTGCCTTCCATTACCGGCTTTGAAGCCAGGGCTCCCAAATTACCCAATCCTAATATTGCTGATCCATTACTTATAACTGCAACCAAGTTTCCTTTAGTTGTATAGTCGTAAGCTGCATCTGGATTTTTAGCTATAATTTTTACAGGTGCAGCAACCCCAGGAGAATAAGCAAGGGCCAAATCTCTTTTACTTGTCATTGGCTTAGAAGATAAAATTTCTATCTTTCCAGATTTTCCACTATTATGGTAATCCAAAGCTTCTTGGTCTGTGTATCGTTCTATTTTAGACTTTTTCTTCATTTAAAAAGCAAGTATCTTACAATTGTCACAAAAATAAGGCTTACATGTCAAGATGAACTTAATAGCTTCGACCTCTACATTTGGTTTTTTTACATTAATAAGTCGAATACTTGGTTATGTAAGAGATATTTTTATAGCTATTTTTTTA
>MDSV01021644.1_pt1 | contig 19052 bp, 17 predicted proteins | sample 810851 | NCBI WGS metagenome assembly MDSV01 (sample SAMN05326640, study PRJNA326480) | marine metagenome | isolation source: seawater | place: Atlantic Ocean: North East | collected 2012 | reverse complement strand
TTTGTTTCTTTTTGTTTTGTTTCTTCTTTTTTTGTTTATTGTTTTGTTTCTTCTTGATTTTTTTCCAATTTTTGTTAGTTTCAATAAAATTTTTTTTAAATTTTTTTCCATTTTTTCCTTTTTTGTATTCTTTTTTGTTGTCTTTTTTGTGTATTTTCTTTTTTTAGTCCAACACCATTCACCACCACTACCCTGGTCTGCATAAATACATAGTTCATCCTTTTTACAACCTTTTTTATTAATGCCGTATGTTCCCGTAAAATATTTTCCACAATACTTTTTTTTATGCTTTGCTCTCGCTGCGTGAATTGGATTAACCCATGGCTTCGTCATTGTATATAATAAACATATAATATAAATAAAATTATAATTTAAAAATTAATGAACATTATATATAACTAAAAATGCCTTGGACAGAAGAAGAGATATATTATAAAAAAAAAATACCAAACTTTTTTTTATTAGAAAATACAAAATTTGTTAATAGAAGAATACAACACGAAATTATATCTATTCAAAAATGTATAGATAATGATATTAAACAAGAAAAAGGTGTTAAATTTAATAATATAGAGCCTTCCTTTATTAATTTTGAAATTAAACCAGATAATATTATTATATTTAATATTTTATTCAAAAACAAATATATACTATCGTTTAATTTATCTTTTAAATCTGAATATCCTTTCAAACCACCTGAATGCACCATAAAAGGAAATAATGACTATGAATATAAAATTTTATTAGCTCGTATATCTGAACATTATTATAAAAAAATAAATGAGTTCAAAAATAATAATAAAAGTAATAAAAAAAAAGAAGAAACAACAAAAGACGAAACAAAAGAAGAAACAACAACAAAAGACGAAAAAAAAGAAAAAACGAAAAAAACACAAACAGGTTGTTTATGTTGCGATACAATTGTTTGTAGAAATAATTGGTATCCTGGAATTAATCTTTCAACATTGATTGAAGAAATAAATACAAATACAACTTATATGTATGATATTGTTTATAAAATGCTTGAAAACAAAATTTATGAAAAATATCTTGGTTACAAAATATGATACTTTTTTTAAAAGTATCATTTTGCGATACTTTTTTAAAAGTATCATTGGTTATAATAATATATTGAAATTGTTACCAAAACAGATAAGATACCACCATAAATTATTTTCTTTTTTCCTTTGATAGCTTCTTTATTTATAATTTCTTTAGGTCTATAATGTTTGTAATATTCTTCTAAACTTTCGTAAAATGATTCCGTATTCAATTCTAATTTTTTATTTATTTTATTAAATAAAAAGTGTATCCATTTCATAAATGATTTCTTTGAGCTTAAGTAAGGTGTAACAGGAAATTCATCTAATAGTTTTTCCATATATTTCCCTATAGGTTCATCTGGAAAAAACACAGGAAGATTTTGTATTAAGTTATAATATTTTCGGACAGTTACTTCATTGGGTCTTTCGGGATAATTTAAAGCTATTGTTTGAAGTGTAAATTTTAATTTTGGCAACCAAACATCGTATTTTAATTTCATTATATAGATAAAAATATTAAAAGATTAAACATTTAACATATAGAATGAAATCATTTCAATTTTGCAACAATTGTGGAAAAAATGGACATGTTTTTCAAAACTGTAAAAAACCAATTATTAGTTCAGGAATTATATCATATACTTATTTTGAAAATACTATAAAATATTTATTAATTTGTAGAAAAAATTCACTTGGTTTCGTAGATTTTATAAGAGGTAAATATAATTTAACTAATATTTCACATATATCAAATTTAATAGATGAGATGACTATTAATGAAAAAAATTTATTATTAACAAAAGATTTTGATGATTTATGGTATTATGTATGGGGTGATTATGTTGGAAATCAATATAGCAATGAAGAATATAATTCAAAAGAAAAATTTAATAAATTAAAATTAGGATTAATAAATAATATAACACTTAAATTTTTAATAGAACAATCTAAAACAAATTGGGTTGAACCGGAATGGGGCTTTCCAAAGGGTAGAAGAAACAGTGGTGAAAATGATATTCAATGTGCTATTAGAGAATATAGAGAAGAAACTGGTCATAATAAATATTCTTTCAAAATTATTGAAAATATTTTACCATTTGAAGAAAATTTTACTGGTTCAAATTTAAAATCATATAAACATAAATATTATTTAGCATTTGTTAAAAATAATAAAATAAATAATGATAATTATCAAAAAAGCGAAGTTAGCAATATTAAATGGTTTACATATGAAGAAACTAAAAAAATCATAAGACCATATAGTCTAGAAAAATTAAAAATTATAGAAAATATAAATAAGACATTAAATAATTTTTATTTATACAACATTAAATAAATATAGTTAATTTATATATTATGCAAAAAGGTGGTAATAAAGGACACGTTAATTTTGCTATATTAATAGAAAAAGGAATTATTAAACCAGGAAACAATAGATTATTTTTAAAAAAAAATAAAAATACGGATGAAAAAATTTATCTTACATTGCACAATAATGGTGTAGTTGAATATAAAAATAAATTTTTTTTTCAAAATCATAGCAATTATAAATTATCAATTAATGAAGAAGGGAAAATTGAAATACCAAATAATATTAATAAAATTAATGATAATTTTGTTATCGTAAAAACTATGAAATTTTTAAAACAACTTTTTTTAAATTCTATATTAGGAAATACAACAAAAACAATTTACCAATATCTTTATTATCAAGGTGACTCTAATGAGACAAAAGATGATAATAAACCAATATGGCTTCCAGAATTAGGAAAAGAAAATAAAGATGAAACAAAGAAAAACACAAAAGGTGTAATAGCTTGGTATTCAAATAATGAAGATTTAATTCGCGATGAAAATAATTATGTTATGACAAATAATAATAAAAAATTAAGATTTCAAATTGATAGATCTAATCCTCCAAGATGGATTATTTTAAAAACTCCACAAAAATGGACGTTTAAAAATTTAAAAATATTCATTGATGAATTTAATGGAACCCAATTAAAAAAAAAACAAAAAAAAATTAAAAAAATAAAATTAAAAAATTTTGAAGAAGAACAAAAGGAAGAACAAAAGGAAGAACAAAAGGAAGAACAAAATGAAGAACAAAATGAAGAACAAAATGAAGAACAAAATGAAGAACAAAATGAAGAACAAAAGGAAGAACAAAAGAAAATAACAAGTAAGGAACAGTCTCTACTAAAAAGTCCAACGCCCAAAACTACAACAATTAAAGAACCTACTCCAAAGATGCCGACACCAAAAGAAGATTTTATTAAAAATAAACTTTCTCCTATAGAAGAAATAGGAACGAGTCTTTTTGACGAAGAATCAGTTAAAGAAACAGCAGAACCAGTTAAAGAAACCGCTGCATCAGTTAAAGAAACCGCTGTATCAGTTAAAGAAACCGCTGCATCAGTTAAAGAAACAAAAACATTAATAAACGATATAGTATTTAATATAGAAGATGTAAAACAAAAAATAATCGAAGGTGTTACTTTAGATGAATTCATTGAAATTTCAAAATTAAGATTAAAAGGACTAAAAGTTGATAAAGATTATAAAAAAAAACAGATGCCACATAAAGAAAAAAAGTTTAAATCAATTGTAAGTAAAGGTTTTTTGAGATATGCTATTATAAAAGATGATCCTATAAGATTTTATTTATATAAAGGGGATAATTGGAAAAATAATGAAGAAGCATTTGAACATTTTAAAAATAATTATTTAAATAAAATAAAAAATATTTTAGAAAAAAATCAATATATTGAAAATCGTGAAAAATCAATACAAGAACATGAAAATAAAGAAGAAAATGAAGAAGAAGAAGAAAATGAAAATGAAGAAAATGAAAATGAAGAAAAAGAAAATGAAGAAGAAGATGTTGAATTAGAAATAGAAGATGTTGAAAGAAAAATTTTTAATGCTCAAGATTTTAATAATGATGGTGAATGTGAAAATATTATTGAAACAATGGAAGGTAAAGATATAGATATAGATGATCCAAATTATAATAAATATAAAAATTGCATAGAAACAGTTAATAAAAAAAGATTGAATGATAATGATTTACCAAATTTATATCCGCATTTAGATGATGAAGATTTTAGTAAAAAAATATTTCTTAAAAAAGAATTTAATGAAACGAAATATGATGAAATAAAACAAGAAGATTTTGAAAATATTGAACAAAAAGTGGAAGAATTATGCAGTCCAACTGATTTTCAATTGCAACCACATCAAATGTTTATTCGTAACTATTTATCTTTTAATACACCATACAATAGTATTTTACTTTTTCATGGATTAGGAACAGGAAAAACGTGTTCAAGTATTTCTGTAACAGAAGAAATGAGACAAAATTTGAAACAAATGAATTTGAAAAAAAAAATTATTATAGTAGCTAGTCCAGTTGTTCAAGAAAATTATAAATTACAATTGTTTGATGAAAGAAAATTAAAAAAAGTAGGTGGTAGCTGGAATATAAAATCGTGTACAGGAAATATATTTATAAAAGAAATTAATCCTATTAATTCAAAAATTTCGAGAGAAAAATTGGTTTTTCAAATTAAAAAAATAATAAGAAATTGGTATGTATTTATGGGTTATACAGAATTTTCTAATTTCATAAATAGAACAATAAATAAATATAGGATTAGCGAAGATGATAACCCAGAACAAATTAAAAGAAAAAAAAAATTAATTAAAGATGAATTTTCAAACAGGATGATTGTTATTGATGAAGTTCAAAATATAAGAAATATTAAAAAAATAAAAAAATCTTCAATTAATTTTCTTGAACTTGTCAAATATACTGAAAATTTAAAATTACTTTTATTAACAGCAACACCTATGTTTAATAATCCAGAAGAAATTGTATGGTTATTAAATTTAATGAATATTAATGATAATCGTGTCCCAATAAATATATCAGATGTTTTTAATAAAGATGGAGAATTGTTAATAGGAAATAATGGAGAAGAAATAGGTAAAGAATTGCTTATTAGAAAAATGAGAGGATATGTTTCATATGTTAGAGGTGAAAATCCTTTTTCTTTTCCAAATGCAATATATCCTTATTCTTATAATGACGCTTTTTCAATAAAATCTTTAATGGAAAGTAAACAATGGTCTTATCCAACTTTACAGATTAATGATATAGAAATAACAAATTCAATAGATCATTTAGATATATTATTAACACCTATAGGTGAAGAACAAAGTGAAATATATAATTATGTTATAGAAAAGTTAAAAATTAATAAAAAAAGCGCTGAAGAAAGTAAAAACGGTCTACAATTTGCTGTTGTTGATGCACCTTTGCAAATTTTGAATTTTGCATATCCTCATCCCGACTTTAATGATGGAAATACAGTTATAAAACATAAAAGTTTATATGGTAAGGAAGGTCTTGAAAGAGTTATGTCTTTTAAGAATAAAAATAAGAATAATAAAAGAAAGGAAAATTATAAATATGAACCAGAAATATTGAAACAATTTGGACGTATTTTCTCTCCAAATGAAATAGGAAAATACAGTGGAAAAATAAAAAAAATAATGGATACTATTAAAAATTCGAAAGGTATAGTTTTAATTTATTCACAATTTATTGATGGTGGATGCGTTCCTTTAGCTTTAGCTCTTGAAGAAATGGGCATAACAAGATATCATAAAAATAAATCATTATTTAAAAATAAACCAACAGAAGACGTAGATGCCGTAACTTTGGAACCATATAATGAAACAAAAGAAAATAGAAAATTTTTTCCAGCTAAGTATGCTATGATAACTGGAGATAGTTTTTTGTCTCCCAATAATAAAAATGAACTGAAAGCATGCACTGACCCTGAAAATATTAATGGTGAAATAGTAAAGGTTATAATAATATCAAAAGCAGGAAGTGAAGGTTTGGATTTCAAAAACATAAGACAAGTTCATATTTTAGAACCTTGGTATAATTTTATGAGAACATCACAAACTATAGGAAGAGCAATTAGAAATTTAAGTCATTGTGACCTACCATATATTGAGCGTAATGTTCAAATCTTTTTATATGCTACAGAATTGCAAGAAAATAGATATGAAGCTATAGATTTATATATGTATCGTTTAGCAGAAAAAAAGGGTATTAAGATAGGTAAAATATCAAGATTATTGAAAGAAAACGCTATTGATTGTTTATTAAATTATCCACAAACACAAATGTATAAAACATTAATAAATAAAGAAGTAAGACAAATACTTTCAACTGGTGAAGAAATTGATTATAAGTTAGGTGATAGAGAATTTAGCATAATGTGTGATTTCATGGAATGTAAATTTTCTTGCGGTTCTGAAATAAATGAAAATGATAAAATTAATACTACTACTTATAATGAAAGATTTTTAGTTGTTAATAGCGAAGTAATTATAAAAAAAATAAAAAAATTATTTACAGAAAAATATTTTTATACAAAAAAAGATTTAATTAAACATATAAATTATTCTAAAAAATTTCCAGATGAACAAATTAATACTTCTTTACAATTTTTAATAGATAATAAAAATGAATATTTAATAGATATGATTGGACGTATTGGTTATTTAAAAAATGTAAATAATTTGTATTTATTTCACCCAAATGAAATGAATGAAGGAGCTAAATTAACAAATTATAAAATGAGACATCCAATACAACATAATCCAGAAAAAATAGTTTTTAGATTAAATAATTCAATAACAAAGCAGAAACAAGTAATAAATTCATCAGATATTATAACACAATTAAATCAAAGTTTTTTGCATTTAATAAAAACACCTACATCGAAAATTTTTAATAAAAAATATATTTGGGAATACAATATATCTTTAGCTATTTATAGTTTAGTAAAATATAACAATATTGAAAAAGAATTATTAGAGCAATTTGCAATATATCATTTATTAGATATTTTATTATATAATGAAAAAATTGAATTTTTAAAAATTATAAAAAAAACTGAACAAAAAAATGATGATATGAAATTAAATAATACTTTATTTAGATATGTTGAAAATTATTTCGAGAAATTTGCATTTATGTATAAAGAGCAAAAATGCTATATTTTAAGAAATAATACAGAAAAAAACAAATTTTCTGTTATAACGATAACAAACCAAGATGTAATAAAAATAGATGTTAAAACTGCTATTTTTAGAATTTTAGAAAATAAATTTTCAATTTCATTAGATGTTATTAACCCGCGATTTGGTTTTATAGGAGATATTAATAATACATTTGTTTTTAAAATAAAAGATTTAAATAATAAAAAAAAAAATAATACAGGTCGCGTTTGTCGTGGAAATAAACCTGATTTGGTTCAATTATTAAATTTATTTCATAATAAACTAAACGGAAAAGATAAAATTAAAATGATTGGAAAAAACATAACAGGGATTTACGATACAAACCTTGAACAACTAAAAAAACATCCTTTATATAATAACAAAAATAATTCTTTGAGTTTAAAACCAGAGCAATTATGTATGGAAATAGAACTATTATTAATGTATTTTAATAGTATTAATTTTAATAATAAAAAATGGTTCTTTTTTTCAATACATGAAACATTATATGGTATAAAACAATTACCAAAATTAACAAAAATTGCACAAAAAATAATAAATTAAATAAATTAAATAAATTGAATATAAAAATATTAAAATTATATTATAATAAAAATATATAGCCCATGTCCAAGAAACACTCGTCTATTTACTTTAAAAATATCTTACATAAAGAAATAAAATTACCTTTCGAACAAATTGGAACAAATATAAATAATATTATTATTGATAAGTTATCTTCAACTTATGAAGGTAAATGTCTTAAAGAAGGTTATATAAAACGAAATAGCATTGTTGTTATTAATTATTCATCGGGGATTCTTGATACAAATTTTGTTATATTTAATGTTTCTTTTGAGTGTTTAATATGTAAACCGATAGAAGGTATGAAAATTAAATGTAAAGTAGATAATGTTACTAAGGCAGGCGTTAGAGCATCGTATCATCAACAGAATGTAGAATCTCCGATAATGGTTTTTATAGCAAGAGACCATTATTATAATAATTCGTCTTTTACAAAAGTGAAAGAAAACGATACTATAATAATAAAAGTTATTGGTATTAGATATGAATTAAATGATAATTACATTTATATAATAGCTGAATTAATGAAATTACAAAAAACAAAAAAAAATAATACAAAAAAAATTAAAATGTAAATTAAAAACAAAATCCAAAAAAATTAAAATAATTTTATTTTAAGCAAAAATAAAATAAATAATTTTATTTTTGCTTAAAATGAAATTATTTATTTTAATTAATGAATATAAATGATTTGAAAAAAATTAGAAAACAAATCGATAGTATTAATAAATTACATCATTCTAAACTTTTTTTAATAATAAAAAAATATAACATGCAATATAGTGAAAATAAGAATGGTATTTTTATTAATATGAATAATTTATCAGACAAATGTATTACTGATATTAAAGAGTATTTAATATATATTGAAAAACAGGAAAAAACATTTACTGATATGGAAGAAAAGAAAAAAAAATTTAAAAAAGTGTTCTTTGAAAATACCGTTGAAAATACCGTTGAAAATACCATTGAAAATACCATTGAAAATACCATTGAAAATACCGTTGAAAATACCATTGAAAATACCGTTGAAAATACCATTGAAAATACATTAAAAAATAATATAAAAAAAACAAACCATAAAAAGAGTAAAAAAGAACATTTACAAATCATTTAAAAATAAAATATTATTTTATATAGTATGAATGAATTATCAATTTTTGAAATAAAAACCTATTGTTTAAATAAAAAAAATATTTCAAGAATTTTAAGAGAAAATTTTTTTATGGACGAAAATAAAATAAATTTTAATAATATTATAAAAAAAAATTCAAATTTTGAAAGCAATACAATTGATCAAAATAATACAATTGATCAAAATAATACAATTGGTCAAAATAATACATTTGGTCAAAATAATACATTTGGTAAAAGTAATACAACGAAATATATAAAAAAACCAACACATTTTATTAGAGAAAAAGATAAATTGTTTTGGATGTTATATATTTTTCAAAATAGTTACGAAAGTTATAATATGCTTGGAAAAAATACATATTCTTTTGAAATGAAAGAAAAAACAAAATATGTAAAACAAATAAAAAAAGATAAAAAAGATTTAAAACAATATAAAATTAAAATATCTGAATTAGAAGCAGATTTATTATATAGCAAAGCAATTAATATCAATACATTTTTTATTTTATTAATTTTAAACAAAATAAATTTTATTTATTATACTGAAAATTTAGTATTTCAATGGAAAAGACCAAATAACGAAACAACTTTTATTTTAAATCATGATAAGAAAAATAATATATATTATGATGAAGATAAAGCATTGGTAGATGAATATTACAATGATTTAAAAAAAACACGATTAGTAATAGATAATTTAAATAAACCAATAAAAGGAGTTTCAACTTATAAAGTCAATGAATTAAAAGAAATTTGCAGTAAATTGCAAATAAATATTATGAAAAATGCAAAAAAAACATTTTCAAAAAAAGAATTATATGAAAAAATAGTGCAAAAAATTTCATAATAATAAATAGAAAACATAAATATAAAACATAAATAGAAAACATAAATAGAAAACATAAATAGAAAACATAAATATAAATTGAATTATATAATTTAAAATAATATCGTTTTAAATTATATATAGATGAGTTCTGATAAACTAAAAATATCAGATTATATAGATGCATATTTAGTAAATAAAAATAATAGAGATGAAATGGAAATCAGGTTTGCAACAAAACATTATAATCCTCTTACTAAAATTAAATTTGAAAATACTATTGAAAAATTAAGAAATTCTGACTTTGAAATAGTTTCAAATAATGAATATCATTTAAATATTCAAACTGAATTTTTCGATGTTCCTAGTGGTAGAAAGAAATTATCAAATATAAGAACAACTATACATGGATTATATAATATTCAAAAATATTGCAAAACAAATACCTTTGATATTGATCAAGTTCCAAAATACATTACTTTTATGCAAAAATTCTATAAATCAGTTTCTCGCGGAAGTACAGAAAGATATCTTCCTTTAGATTATGATAATTTTGAATTTCGTTTGAATTATAAAGAAGAACGCATTTTAAATAAAAAAACAGGATTAGTCAATAATATATTAAACGGGTGGAATGATTCAAAAAAAACATTTAGATTTATAAAAAGAACCACGTTAAAACATCCTAATTTTCCATTTAAAATAGATTGCAGTATTATAAAAACTTCAAAAAATAAAAAATTTTCTTCTATATTAATTCCAACACATACAGTTGAAGAATCAAATGTTTTTAATAATGTGGAACATTACGAAATTGAATTAGAATTAATAAATGAAGAAGCTTTTAAATATAATTCTATCGAATTAGAAGCTTTAATGAAAAAATGTATACAAATGGTTATAAGTGGTCTTCAATATTCAAATTATCCCGTAGCTTATTCTGAATTAAATACTGTTCTTAAAAATTATTTAGAACTTACATTATCACCTGAAAAATATAAAGAATTATCAAATGATTCTTACCAAAATTTTAAAAGAAGAAAAAACAGAAAAAATTTTTGTGGTCCTTCTTCTATCAGTTTAGAAATGAATAATATTGTTCCATTAGATAATCAAAATGCGACATCTGAAAATATTAATTTACCATATACTGTTACTGAAAAAGCCGACGGTATTAGAAAACTATTATATATTTCTCTTAACCAAAAAGTGTATTTAATTAATATTAATTTAGAAGTTGAATTTACAGGTTTAATATGCAATAATAAAGAATTAGTAAACACAATCATTGATGGCGAACATGTTATGTATGATAAGAAACACAATTATATTAATAATTATTTATGTTTTGATATTTATTGGGTAGGTGATGAAGATGTTAGAGTTTTCCCGTTTTTCAAAATCGAAAATATGAAATATGAAAGTAAAATATCAAAAGAAATCTTCAGATATAATGAATTAAATAAAGCTATAAAAAATATGGATTTAACACCCGTTACAAAAAAAAATAATAAAACTATACTTAATATTAAACCAAAAAAATTTTATACAAATACTTCAGTCGATATATTTTCACAATGTAAAATTATTATTGATAAAATTAACGATGGGTTATTTGAATACGAAACAGATGGTTTGATTTTTACACCAATTGATAAAAGTGTAGGCTCTAACAAATTAGGTATACTCGGTAAAAATAAAACTTGGAATTTAAGTTTCAAATGGAAACCACCTGAATTCAATACTATTGATTTCCTTATAACAACAAAAAAAAATACTGACGGTAAAGAATTCATCGGTAATATTTACAACGAAGGAGTTTCAACGTCCTCTGAACAAATTTCATCATTCAAAACACTTGTTCTTCGTGTAGGATTTGATGAAAATAAACATGGATTTCTTAATCCTTTCAACGATATGGTAGATGATAACATATACGGAAATTCCGACTACAAAAATAATTACAAACCTGTTCCCTTTTATCCAACCGACCCTACACCTAATTATCCTATCCATCTTTGCAATATTATGTTACAAAGAAAACATGATAAAATGCAATTACTAACTGAAGATGGATTACAAACATTTGAAGATAATATGATTGTGGAATTTCGTTTTGATAAAGATGCTGAAGAACATTGGCAATGGAAACCCATTCGTGTAAGATACGATAAAACTGCTGACTATAGAAAAAATGGACGTAATTTCGGTAATGCTTATCACGTTGCACAAAGTGTTTGGCGTTCTATTAATTTTCCTATAACAGAAGAAATTATAGTTTCAGGCGATGGTATTAAAGTTGATAATTTTGATGATAATGTATATTATAATAGAAAATCTAAAGAAACATATACACAATCATTGCGTGATTTTCATAATAAATTTATTAAAAAAAAATTAATTACCAGTGTTTCAAATACAGGAAATACTCTAATTGATATGACTGTTGGCAAAGCTGGTGATATTCAAAAATGGATTGATTCAAAATTAAGTTTTGTTTTCGGCATTGATTATTCAAAAGATAATATTGAAAATAAAATGGATGGTGCTTGTGCTCGTTATATTAAAATCAAACGCAAAAAGAAAAATATGTTTGATGCTTTATTCATTAATGGCAATTCAAGTATGAACATTCGCAATACAAGCGCTGCATTTGACCCAAAAAGCAAAATGATAATAAATGCTATTATGGGAACTGGACCAAAAGAAAAAGATAAATTAGGAAATGGTGTGTATAAACAATGGGGAAAAGCTAAAGATGGTTTTAATGTTGTTTCTAATCAATTCTCTATTCACTATTTCTTTAAAGATAATGTTTCCGTTAACGAATTCGTTAGAAATTGTGCAGAAAATTGTAAAATGGGCGGTTATTCTATTGGAACTTGTTATAATGGTCAAAAAATATTCAATCAATTAAGAGACAAAAAGAAAGGAGAATCCATATTTCATTTACATAATGCAAAAAAAATATGGTCAATCACTAAATTATATGATGAAGATACATTTGAACCTAATGAAAAAAGTCTTGGATATGAAATTGAAGTGTATCAAGAATCAATTAATAAAAGTTTTGTAGAATATTTAGTTAATTTTGATTATTTCACAACTCTTATGTTAGAATATGGTTTCATTTTATTAAGTAACGAAGAAGCAAATAAACTAGGATTGCCTTCATCGGTAGGTAGTTTCTCACAATTATATGATTTAATGAATCAAGAAATCAAAACAAAAAGATTAAAAAAACATACAATAGGTAATGCTGTTAATATGAGTGCAGCTGAAAAAGACATTAGTTTCTTAAATAATTATTTTGTATTTAAAAAAATAAGAGAAGTCAATATTCCAAATGTATTTAATGTTGAAGTTTCCAAAACTGTAAAAATCACTGAGGGTAATACTGAAATGAAAAGCAGAGATATGATTAAACAAATAATGGCCGAACGTATTCAAAAAGTATTCATTAAAAAATTCCGCAAAAAATATACTCTTCCTATCAAAAATTAAACAATAATTTACATAAACAATAATTTACAAAAAAATTATATCTTTTACTTCGACATTTAAAGCATAATAACGAGGTATTGAAAAAACACGTCCAGAATAACGTTTTTCATCTATTTTAAATGTTACATTTAAAGGTATTGATTCATTTAAAATATCATCTATAACAAAACAACTCAATTCTTTAAATGGAGCATAAAATTGATGTTTATTTTCTGTTTGTATTGTAGCTGCCTTACTACCATACGTAATAATAGTTCCATGATTCATATATAAATTATAAATAAAATTAATACATTCATTTTATATTTATACTTTTTTAATTTTAATTTTGAAAAAATTAAAATTAAAAAAGTATAAATATAAAATAGTTTAAAAATTCAAACAGTATTATAATAGTACCCTTTTATGACTTATTTTAGAATACATAATAATACAAATGTAAATATAGATGCTTCAAATTTAAAATTATCGTTAAATTATAAAAATATATCAAATCAAATTTGCAGTTTTAGTTTATTAAAATATCTTATTGAAACAAAAAAAAAGATTGATACTGTTTCTTATTTATGGGATTCAGTAAAGATTTATACAAATCCATTCGAATTTATACACACAAATGTGCCAAATACATCTTTATCTGTTAGTAAATACAAACCTATATCACGTGCTTTTTTTAAATTACTTGAAATCTATAATTTATTTAATGTATTGGATTATGATAGACCGATTAATACATTTCATTTAGCAGAAGGTCCCGGTGGTTTTATTGAAGCTACGATGTTTTTAAGAAATAATAAAAATGATAATTATTATGGTATGACGTTAATAGATAAACATAACAGTGTTCCTGGATGGAAAAAAAGCAAAAAATTTTTAGAAAAATTTCAAAATATTAATTTAGAAGGAGGTGCAGATAAAACAGGCGATCTATTTAATGAAGAAAACTTTAAATTTTGTAGTATAAAATACGGCAATAAATTAGATATAATAACAGGCGATGGTGGAATTGATTTTTCTGATGATTACAATGATCAAGAAAATTTAGCGTCGCGTTTAATTATAACTCAAATATTTTATGCACTATCAATGCAAAAAGTAGGTGGCACATTTGTCTTAAAAATGTTTGATGTATTTAATAAATGTTCCGTAGATGCGATTTATTTACTTTCTTTGTTCTATAAAAAAATTTATATTGTAAAACCATACACAAGTAGATATGCTAATTCTGAAAAATATGTTGTCTGTTTGGATTTTATGAAACCATTAACTAAGCCTTTAAAAATGAAATTTTGGAGTATATTAAAAATATTAAAAAGTATTGATTTTAATACATACAATATTTCATCTATTTTAGACATTAAACATAATTTATATTTTATGAACAATATTGAAGAAATTAATATAATTTTAGGACAGAGACAAATAGAAAATATCCTTTTTACTATCAAGATGATTAAAAATAAAGACAAATACAATGAAAGAATTGCAAAATTCAAAAGCAACAATATCCAGCGTTGTATCAAATGGTGCGAAAATAACAACATCGATACCAACAAATTTAAAGATATTATCTCACCCAAAAATATATTTTTAAAAAATTAAATCTAATTATATTATACAATGGGTAGAAGATCATTAACTACTCCCAAATATGAAAGAAAAAAATGTTGTGCTGGACCTGGATGCCCTGAATGGAAACATTGTATAAATGTTTTAGGTGATGGTGACAAATGGAAACCCAAAAGCGAAGCAACCTTAGAAATAATGAAAAAATGTGGAACTCGTTATGGTTTAATGAGCGATAAATATAAAACGTGCGTTAAAGATGAACGCAAAAAAAGAAAAAAAAAGAAAAAACAAACAAAAAAGCCAAAACGCAGAAAAGGCAAATCAACAAAAAAGTCAAAACGCAGAAAAAGCAGAAAAAAAAAGAAAAAACAAACAAAAAAGCGTTAAAAATTTTCATGTTTCAAATTTACCCAAGTGTCTTCTCGCACAGAGATTGCCAATAATCCTTTAATTCGACGGTCTATTTCAGGAAATGGGATATTTACTTCTATTCGTCTATCTTCATTAATATATTCTTTAAACAATTTATACAATTTTTTTATTGGCTCATATTTTATATTTAAATCAAATTTACTTAGTTGATTTAATATTTCCTTTACTTCTCCCTGTCTTTCTTCTTTTGTTCTATACACAATTTTCTTTTTCTGTTTTTTTTCTTTTTTCACATTTTTAGATTCTTTATTATTTAAGTTCGTCGGTGAAACTTCTGTCATTATACTTTAAATAATAATAACTTTTTAAACATTTTTGTCTTAAAAATGATAAATAAGGTGAAGCGAAATCTTTAATGAAACGATAATCTTGTTTTTGTATGATTTTTTCTAATTCTTCAAAATACTTTTTATTTTCACTATTATCGATTTCAATTATTTTTTCTTTAAATTTTTTATTAAATTCTGCAAAAATCCCGTGCACAAATTTTATTAAATATCCACGTTCTAATAATTTTTTACTTGACTCTATAACAAGTTCATCATTCAGAGAACGTGAATCATTATAATAATAACCATAGTAATGGAATATAATGAATGGAAACATATAACAATAGCCTCTCCAATCACTACATTGTAAGTTAGTTCCGAGATATGTATCTTTTCTATTGCCTTTATATTTTATTGTTTGGAGAGAATTATCAATTAAATGTTTATTAAGATACACAACTAGTTTTTTCATCAAAGCTACATCAACACCCTCTTTATAATTTATTGCTTTAATCCTACGACGTGACAAAATTACATCAAAATCACTCATTATATCATTTCCGTGTGAATTGATTATAAATCCTTTGTAATTATTTTTACAAGGTTGTATAATAATAGATATACCGTGTCTATAAAAATTAGCCTCTTCATCATAACCATAACCTCCTACGTCAAGATTTATAAATATTGCTTTATTTTTGGATACATCTTCAATTATTTTTTCAAACAATTCAAGAACTTGACATTCATCATTTTCATAATAATATGCAAAACAATCTTCAAAATTTGTTTCATTAATAAAAACATCGTGTAAATTTATATATGTTGTAATATATGAAATATTACAGTCACGAAAATATTTACTTGAATTATATACAATTTTGTGACATTTTGCTTCTGAATTACAATCCATTAATTCAAGATGACTGGCTTGTTTATCAATTGTAGCAAATGTTTTTCTTGGTTTTTTTTTAATAAAATGTGATATTGGAATCATATTTTGTAATGTTGTGATCATATTTTGTAATGTTGGTATTATATTTAATGTTATTATATGAATAAAAAAATATAATAAGTATTAAAATCAATTTAATGTATTAACCTTTTTACTTTATTTTCTTTAAAACATTCTTCTTTTTTCTTTTTAAGGGATTCCATTCTTTTATTATATACTTCACGTCTTGTATATACATCTATAAAATCATATAGAGTTTCAAATTCATCACCCTTTTCACTAACAATTCTATCTTCATATTGATAACCTATAACTTTATCTTCAGTAAAGCAAAGAATAATTTTGTTTAAATAATTCATATTTAATATTTATAATAATAAATTATAAATATTCAATTTATTTTAAATTAGAACATTTTTTTCCCGAAAAAATGAAATCAAAAATAGTAAATCTATTTCCATAATTGTTCTTTTGATATTTATAATAATCAATAAAACCATATAAAAATACAAATATAGCTAATAATACATTTATTTTTGTAACATTTATCATTAAATCATTTTGTTTATCTGTTATTATCTTACGTTTTTTCCAATATAATCTTTGAGTATTTATTAAATAAATGCTAAATAATAATATAAAAAAGATTATATTACTCATAAGTTGCATTTTTGATGATAATAAGAAAATAGTATATAATATAACACCATATATTAAAGAATCTATAGCATTTCCATTTGACCAATCGACTTCGGATTTATTTTGTTCTTCCATATCAAATGACCATCCACCTTCTAACATTATAAATAAAAAGCACATTAATGTACCTACAATATGTTTACCCCACGTGCTCTCTTGTAAAAATGTTTGTGTTTGACAAGATAATACTTGTGTTACATATCCACTTGCTATAACTATAAATGAAATAAATAAAAAACCTAATTTGGATGAATTTTTTTCAATAAAATTGTTTTTTATAAAATTTTCTTCAATCATATAATATTATATAGATTTTTTTTTTAATTTTTCTCTCTAAATATTAAAAATGAAACATAAAAATAAAACAAAAAAAAGAAATAAAATAAGAAGAAATAAAACAAAAAGAAATAAAACAAGAAAGAGAATAAAATGTTTTGATTATAAACCGAAAAATTTTATATTTGGTTATGGTAGTTTAATATCTTCAGAATCTCGTATTTTTACTGGTAAGGGATATATTGGTGATCCAATACCCATTGAATTGTCAAAAAAAGCAGGATATAGAAGAATGTGGGTATGTAAAAAAACCAAAAATGGAAAAAAAAGTTTTTTAGCATTAAGAAAATCTAATAAACCAACAAGTATTTGTGGTGTTTTATGTCCTATATTTAAATGCATTGAAAATTTTGATAAAAGAGAAAAAGGTTATAAACGCATTAAATTAAAAATAAATACAAAAGAAAAAAGAAAATTAATTAAAAGTATAACTTGGAAAAATATTCCTAAGTATAATTTCAATATTTACATATATATTGATGATAAGTCTAAACCATTAAACAAAAATTGCCCAATATCACAAAAATATTTAGATGTAGTATTGTCTGGTTGTTTGGAATATGGTGTTGAATTTGCAAAACATTTTTTAAAAAACACATTTAATTGGAAAGACAAAGATGGATCTTTTTTTTTAGTAAATGATCGAAAAAAAAATACAAAAAAATATGATGTAACTTATTTTAATTATAAAAAAATAGATAAGATAATAAGAGAATCTTCAATATTTAAATAATTTTATTATATTTTTTTGGCAAAATCAAAAGCAGCTCTGTTTTTGGCTCCTTGACTTGTTAAATTATTACAGCGCAATCTTCCTAAACCCCAAATACCACTTCTTTGCGATGTTCTTCTTTCAGAACAATTTGGATTATTATCAATAATTTTATTATTCCTATTTGGTGGCCTTGCATAATGCCCTACACCTTGTCTTGATATTAAAGTTCCATTAACGGCATTACCATACGAAGATTGCAATTCTGTATTATATTTTAATCGAGCTATACGACTTCTTCCAGAAACAGCACTATTTGTATTGAATTTTCTATTGCGATATTTTACTACATTTTGTTGACATTTAACGGTAAATGTTGTTTCTTCTACATTATTAGGTTTATGAGGAGTAACAACATAATTATGAGAAATATCTGTTGTGTTACGTATTGCACTTCTTGTATTTTGGGCATATGTCAAATTTCGTTTTTCATTTAATAATTGTTTACTGTAAATGAAATCATTACTTCGAATTCCACCTTTATTTAAAATATTTTTAATATAAGGATTATAACAAGTATCTTTATTAAAATTCATTGCCACATTATCAACCATTATTTTTTCATTTGTTTTACAAGGATTATTATCTGGACAAGTAGTTGTTTTTCTCCAATGATTGTATGGATTTCTATAGGGTGTTTCACAATTATTTGTTCTACCTTTATGTGTTGTTTTTTGTGCATTTAATCTAACGTGTTCAACATTTCTTTTACTAAAATTATTATTAAACAAATTTAGAGTAAACGTAGTCATATAAAATAAATAATTATTTAAAATTTTTTTATATAATTTAAATTTTTTTATATAATTTAAATTTTTTTATATAATTTAAATTTTTTTAT
>MDSV01210557.1_pt1 | contig 19053 bp, 16 predicted proteins | sample 810851 | NCBI WGS metagenome assembly MDSV01 (sample SAMN05326640, study PRJNA326480) | marine metagenome | isolation source: seawater | place: Atlantic Ocean: North East | collected 2012 | reverse complement strand
GGTTGGTGGCGGGCATCTTCGTGGTCAAACAGCTGCATTTGACGGTTATAGGTGGGTACAATCCCCGTTAAGATAACCCCCGCCTTTTTGTAGTGAATGCCTTTTTTATAAATAGAAGTAATGGCTTTAACAGCACTAGAACTTAAAACCAAACTTGAATTTGTTGGAAACGTAATACTGACCATTCGACTGACGCGATATTGCGGAGACTGTGTTTTAAACCGATTGCTGCGTAAGAATACAACCAACACATGACAGCTTGAGTTTTGTCGGCGAAGTTTTTCGGCGCAACTGCTGGCAAATGTAGAAATGCGCTCCTTTAAATCTTCTAGCTCTGTAAGCGTTGTTTCAAAGCTTCGCGTGGTAGCAATGGCGCGCTTGTTTTTAATTTGTTCCATCTCTATTTTAGGAACGCCTTCAAGGTCTTTTTTTAGCTTCCACTGGGTGATGGAAAAAGACTTGCGAACCCAAAGATCCGGCAGTTGGATAAAATCATAGGCTGTTTTACATTGTTTTTCTACCAAGCGCTTGCGAAGGGCATAACCGATACCCCATACCTTTTCAATCGGGGTCCATTTTAATGCTTTAAGCCGCTTTTGCTCTGTATCAATGACATATACACCAGCAGTTTCTTTGGGAAATTTCCGAGCAATTTTATTGGCCACTTTAGAAAGGGCTTTGGTCGGTGCAATGCCCACACATGTTGGTATCCCTGTCCATTTCAAAATGCGATTGCGAATGGCCTGCCCATAGGCCTCTAAATCATAATTGTCAAAGCCCTTAAATTGTAAAAAGGCCTCGTCGATGCTGTAAACTTCTACTTCTGGGGTAAACTGCTCTAAGATTCGCATGACACGACTACTCATATCACCATACAAAGGGTAATTTGAGGAAAACACCTCTACTTTGTGCTGCTTAAAAAAAGATTTATACTTAAAAGCCGGTGCTCCCATGGGAAGTTCAAGGGCTTTGACCTCATCGCTGCGCGCAATGACACAACCGTCATTATTAGATAAAATAGCTACAGGTTTACCTTGCAAGCTCGGGTTAAAAACCCGCTCACAAGACACATAAAAATTATTACAATCGACCAATGCAAACATAACTTAAAGGTACCGCATTTCTTCTTTTGAGAAAAGTAGAAAATGAAATTTATTTTAATTTAAAATGATTCTTTTAATCTCAAACTTTTTTAAATAATTTACTTAAATTTTATAGCTGATGCTTACTGGATTTATATACCTTTGGTATATATCAAAGCCAATTAAAATGGAAATTAAATGTATCTCTTTCGTTTTTTTAACGCTTCTTGCAATGCAGTATAGCCATGGGCAAGAGACACAATCTTTGGACTCAATTACCATAAAATCATCGAGAATTGACCTGCCTTTTAAAGAAAATTCGAGAACGATAAGCATTCTAACATCAGATGTGATAGAGGCAAGTCCCGCTACAAATTTGGCCGAGTTATTACAGCAAGAGGCAGGGATAGACATCCGCCGCCAAGGTCTGTACGGGATGCAAGCTGATTTATACATTCGAGGAGGCGGTTTTGATCAAACGCTGTTGCTTATAGACGGCATCAAAGTTGAAGATCCGCAAACAGGCCACCACAGCCTAAATATTGCTTTACCTTTAGAGGTGATCAAACGCGTTGAAATAATCAAAGGGCCTGCAGCTCGAATTTTTGGGCAAAATGCTTTTACAGGTGCCATTAACATCGTAACAAAATCAAAAGAATCTATAAAAAACAACCTTGGATTTCAATTGGGGTCATACAACCAGCAGCATGCCGCAGCTACCATAGCTACCCAGCTCGGATCGGCAGCACTTATGAGCCACGCTTCTATTAATAGCTCCGATGGATATCGCTATAATACAGATTTTAACAATCAAAACTTCTTTGTAAAAAGCAGCTTTAATACAATGGCCAACCCTATAGATGTAATGGCTACTTTTTCTGAGCGGAAATTTGGGGGTAATCAATTTTATGCTATTGATGCCAAAGAACAATATGAGGAAACGCAAAGCAGTTTGGTGGGAGTTTCAACAACACTAAGGCACGGGAAATTAAAGCTTAGTCCACAACTTTACTGGAAGCGAAACCAAGACTTATATCTCTATATCAGAAACAACCCACCAACTTATAGAAACTTACATATTTCGAATAAGATAGGAGGGCAAATAAATGCCTCTCTCGATTGGATTGCTGGTACAACAGGCTTTGGGATTGACTTGGCCAAAGTAGAAATGAGCAGTAATCGTCTGGGGAATAGAAATCGCTGGATGGGAACTCTGTTTATAGAGCATAAATTTTCGTTCTTTGGTGGTGCCTTAGACCTGACGCCAGGAGTGTCGGTTAATTATTTTTCTGAGTTTGACATCAATGCTTTCCCGGGGATTGATATTGGTTATGCCATCAACAATCAATTTAGAGTCTATGTCAATGCTGGTTACACATACCGCATTCCTACGTACAATGATCTTTATTATGTTGGAAGCAGAGACATGGGAAATGAAGATTTAGTGCCAGAAGAAGCTATTTCTGAGGAACTTGGTTTTAAATATTTTGGCCAAAATATAACTGCTTCAGTTACTTTTTTCAATAGAGATTCGGATAATTTGATTGATTATACAAAAGACAACGAAGCCGATAAATGGCAATCTAATAACCTAAAAAGTTTAAATACAAAAGGCCTAGAATTTCAGCTTGCAACCCCCTTTAAATTAGGGCAGTATAACCAAACTTTAAATCTTGGTTACACCTACCTTAAAGAAGACTTAAATGCCATTCGTGCAAACTTTTCTAAATACGTTATAAATTCTTTAAACCATCATTTAACAGCGCGAATAAAATCTCAGTTTACCAAGAACCTTACGCAAAGCATTGTGTATAAATTTGCTGATAGGGCCACAAGAGAAAGCTACAGCGTAGTGGATGTCCAACTGAAATTGCAAATCGATGGTTTAGAACTGAGTGTTACTGCGAATAATATTTTTAACACCCATTATATAGAGACCGGAATAGTCCCAATGCCAAAGGGAAATGTGCTGTTTGGGTTACGAGGGTTTTTCTAGAAATATGAAATCTAAAATAACTTATTGACCTTATCATAAACCTTATGAGATTCCCAGCCCCTATAAAGCAAATAATCCGCTAATTTTTTCTTTTTTATTGGCAATGTCCCATTGAGAGAAGCGGCTTTTCTATTGGCTAGCGCTTCAAAAGTAGCATTGTATTCCTCGTCTTTAATTTGCTTTAAAGACTTACATAGGAGATAGTTTGAAATATTTCGCTGTTTGAGTTCAGATTTCAGTCGGCGTTTACCCCATTTTTTAATTTTAAATTTTCCACGGACAAAAGCCATCGCAAAACGCTCTTCATTTAAATAATTTCCATCAATAAGCGCTGCGATAATTTTTTCAGAGGCTTCGGGAATCATTCGCATCTCCTTCAGTTTTTGAAACACTTCTTTATGGCAGCGATCTTGATAACTACAGTATTTCTGAAGTTTGCTCAAGGCCATATCAACGCTGTAAGTCTTTCTAGAATTATACATTAATTATTATATGTAATTGCAAAAATTAAATTGGCCCCTGGGCCACTTATGCCGGAGGCAAAAGGACGATAACCCTGGTTAAAAATATTTTCAACTGAGCTAGCAAAAGAAATGGTTTCGCTAAACTGATATTTTGTTCTTATGTTTATAGTATACCAAGACGGTACATAGGGTGTGCCATTGGCATCCAAGGCAAATAAATGGCGGGAAAGTTCATGTGAAATATCTTTGTTAGTCAATCCTACGCTGTAATTTATAAAACCATCCATTATTATTTTTTTGTGTTTCCAAATCATATGTACATTGCCAAAAGCTGGGGCAACATGGCGAATGGGAACATCTGTGTTGTCTGCTGTTTTTTGCCGGCCTTTGGTAAGACTAAATTGTGAAGACAATTCTAGTTCCTTTGACAAGGAGAATTTAAGGCCTGCCTCAAATCCATAAATTCTAGCTTTTGAGGTGTTTTTAACCGCCTGTATACTACTAATTTCGCCATCGTAAACCATCTCCGAAACCCCATTAAAAGTAAAAAAATCTCTTGTCATGGCATTTTCAAGGTAAGTGTAATAAGCCGAAAAATCCAGCAGAACTGATTTATTGAGGTTGATATTAAGTCCCAGCTCCCCTCCATAGGCATGCTCTGGTTTAAGCTGGTTGTTGGGAACAACCACACTACCAGGCTGAGAGTCAAAGACTTTTCCTACATCATCAATGTTTGGAGCCCTGAAAGCAGTGGTAGTGTTGAATTTCCATAAAAATGTCTTGCTAGATTCCCAAGTGAACCCTGCCGTAGCAGTCAAAGCACTTGTCTGTAAATCTGCGTCTGTGTTGGGCAGGTTATAAAAAACCGCATTGGGAGTCAAATCTGCTTTGATGGAAATATCATTATAGCGCAAACCGGATTGAAACGTGAATACATCACTGGTCTTGTATTTAAAACTCACATATGCTGCCAAACTGGCCCATTGTGCACCATCGGGATAACGCGAAGCAATAGACTGAATTTGATTGGTTTCTATATCTAAAGAGCTCCCTTCAGAGCCAATGTTATTATATATATACTCACCCCCATAAGATAGGTTTACATTGTCAGATAAGACCTTATTAAAATCTAAATTAAAAGAAAGGGCATCAACACTCTCAGACCTGTTCGTTAACGCTGTTGACTCAAATTTCCGGCTAAGGCGACTTTCTCCAAAATATTGGTGAGCAAGCGTGGCTTTAATTTTGTCATAAAACGGCGATCGGTTACTGAGCTTGGTCAACTGCAAATTGGCCAAAAGCCATTTTTGGGGGCCATAATACCACTCAGCAAATTTTAAACTTTGATCTGAATTTTGGAGAGTCAATCGGTCGTAACGTGGTATATCTGAAGTAGTCGCATAATGAAGTCCAAAGTCAAATTTGAGCGTCGAGTTGGGTTTGTAAAGTATTTTTTGGGCCAAGTGAAATTGACTGAAGTTGCTAAACTTTTGAATGTAAGGATTATGATTGGGGATCAACATGTCTTGGCCATTGCGCCTGCTGACATAAAATGGGGTGAGATAGGCGCTCTGATTTGTTCTCCCCATTTTTAAATCGCTAAAATCTGAAAAACTCATACTGCTGTGAAATCCCCATTTTTTTAAACCCATGTTAAGGCCAATTTGAACTGTTTTCTCACTGTTTGCGGAAGCGTATCTCAACCTACTTTTGGCTGAAAATTCGGCAGTCTGTGTCTTGGAGAGTTTTGGCGTTGTTGTGTAAAAGTTCATAACTCCGCCTATTGCATCGCTACCATAAATCACAGAGCCAGCCCCTAATATGATCTCGGTATTTTGAACGTTAAAAGGATTGATAGAAATTACGTTTTGTACATTACCCCCCCTAAATATCGCATTGTTCAAACGAACACCGTCAACCGTTATTAAGACTCTATTGGTTGAAAAACCACGAATCATTGGGCTCCCACCTCCCAATTGACTTTTTTGAATAAAAACACGTCCGCTGTTAGCCAAAAGGTCTGCTGAGGTTTGGGGGTTGGTGCGTTCAATATCTCTTGTATTGAGGCTAATGATGTTGTGTGGAACTTCTTTTCTATTCTGCTCGAACTTAGAGGCTGAAATTACAATTTCATTTAAACTAGTAGATTTTGGTGCTAAGAAAATTGTGTCACTCAACTTGGATTTTAAACGAACTTGTCTATGGTAGGACAAGTGCTGAAAATAAATTCTTTCAAAACTCTGAAAATCAGCTATGGATATGATACCATCAAAATTGGATATGTTTGTTTTGGTCTTGACTAAATTATAAACTACTGCCCCAGTAATAGGCTCTGAATTTGTTTCATCAACTACCACAATGTTCTGGGCTGGTAGTACCCATAAAAAGAATCCAAAAAAACAACTGTAGAACTGTTTCATTATTAATTAAACACCTGGTTCAGAACCGCTAAGGACTTAGGGGATTTAAAACCCTGTAAATGTAATTTGAAATACATTAATATTAAGTCTAACAATTCCCGTCTTTCAGATGAATTTATCTTGTTTTTCTCTATTGTATCAAATTTCGTACCTAAGATAGAGTTAAACAACATTAATTTTGAACCCGAGATACAATAGTGGCTCGTATTCTTGGTTTGGTACTGCCCAGCCTCTAAATTAAAATAAGGAAAATGGGGGCTTGAGGACTCTGGGGAAAATCCAGTATATTTAGTGAGGCCCATCAAAAAATGGTGGTGAAATAGACTACTCTGATCAACAGTATCAAACCACAAAAGAGCCGTTTCTATATAAGTAAACAGCGCTTGATTGGATTCCTCTTCCTTAAGAATCATGCCCAAAACCTCGGACAAGAAAATCACAACTGTAGATTTTAAAATGTCTGTTTGTAATGAGCGATAAGCATGCAGCAAACGAATATTTTTAATATAGTGTAAGTTCCGGTTATACTTGTAATCTATTTCTATTTGTACCATAGATAAAGGCTGAAAATAGGCCGGTTTTAATTTTGTTTTTTTTGAAGAAAATGCCCCTTTAACCAAAAAAGAAACCAAACCCTTTGAGGCGGTGTAACAATTAACAATTAAATCGTGGTCTTTGTATTTAAGCTTGGATAGTACAACCGCTTTCGTGGAAATAATCATTGGCGAATGAGCATAATCTTTAAAACTTTGGTCTCTAAAGTATCCAAATCCATAATAAGCACTACATACACCCCTGAAGCGACGGTGCGGTTACCTAAGTTTTTTCCATTCCAATAGGCGGTTCCTCCGTCTATTTCTAAGTTATAATTCCTAAAGCGTAAATTGGAATTAGATTGAGCTTCGGCTACCAAATTACCTTCAACATCGGTAATTTTCAAATTTACATTTTCACTTAAATCCTTGATTTTGATTTTATCAATTTCTAAGTTAAATCCTGGCCTTACGGGGTTGGGATATATATAGGCTTCATCTAATATAGCTGAGGGTTCTGAGCCCCCGGCATTAAAAGCAACTAGGCCTCTGTTGGTTCCGAAATATATTTTACCATTATTCTCATTCTTAGCCATCGCTGTGACAGTATTTGAAGGTAGTGGAGAATTATCTTTTGTAAAATGATAGATGGTATTTTGCCCATTGTAGCTCAAATAAAAAACACCCGCATCCGCTGTTGAAATCCATTTGTTATTGGCGCCATCAACTAAAATAGACGTAATAAATTGAAGCTCTAGAAGTTCTTTTGGAAGACCTTCCTCAATAATGATAATGGGAGAAGTTGAAATAATATCTTCTGTAAAAAAATTAGAGGTATTATAAAGAATTCTCAATCCTTTGTAGGTACCAATCCAAAGTACATCATTGTTGTCAATTGCCAATGATTTGATGTGGTTAATGGGTAAATTCGCGACATCTTCGCCTTCAATTTGACGAATTAAGTTTCCGTTTTCATTAAAACCAATTATCCCATTGCTATAGCTCCCCACCCATTTCGTACCATTTGGTCCAATAACCATAGCTCCAAAGCCGATTTCATCATTTATTGGATCGTCTATAATTGCACTAAATGAGTAGGTTTCCCATTGGCCAGTAATTGGGTTATATTTTTTTAAAGGATCATCAACTTTAGATGTTAAACTCCATAAGTTCCCTTGATTGTCAAACTCTAGTGCAGAGACTCTGATGCTTTTAAAGTTTGGACTCGAAGGAAGGACTAGGGACTGCAAAGCACTGTTGGTCTCATCCAACAACTCTATGGTATTATTTTTTTTAAAATCTAACATCCCATTTTGAAATGAACTGATAAAAGCTTGATTTGAATTTGTTGGGTTAACAGCAACGGCGTTTAGATTCATTACGGGTTTATCGATAACTTTGAATATACTGTCATAAGAAATATTAGTCCAACTAGAGTTCTCAAGGTAGCTAAAGCCATAGCTTCTAAAAGGACTAGGGTTGAAAAATTGATCATAGTCCCCAAAAGTTACCCATAGATTTTCATAAGCAAAGTGCAGAGAAAAAGAATTATTCAAAAGGGGTCCGTCAGGATATATTTTCACATAAGTACTTTGGCTGTTATCATAGTTATTTAACAACCCTGAGGCCTCAGTTCCAAAATAAATATTGTCATTAAACAAATGACTTGTCGTGAAATTGACATCCTCCTCAGTAGGCGAGTTGTAAGTATCAATCATAGTTAAGTCATATTGGTAATATCGCACAGCGCTTGAAGTAGTTACTGAAAAATTAGATGAATTGGAATTTAGATCAAGGATTGTTTCAGAGAAATTTAAAACCTGTTGCAATTCACCATCATCAAGTTTGTATAATTGGTTATCTGTAACTGCTAAATAAAGGGAGTCTTGGATGATGCTAAGTGCTGTGAAATCACCATTAAGTGAGGTCTCCCAAAACTGAAAATCAATCAAATTCTGGTTGTCAATAGACGCTTTTTTTAAACCAAAGTTTGTGGCAGCATAAATATCGCTATTTGTCAAAGCAACTTGACGGACTTCAATTTGAGATCCATCTGACCCTATAAAGTATGTGTCTCCAAATTCTAGAGCATCTAAATCATAAATTGAGATCCCATAATTTGTGGCAATATAAATTAAATTTTCACTTTCGTAAAAATCATTAATCCCCTTGTTTTCTGTAGGTATGGTGATTTTATTAACTATGTCAACAACTTTCAAAACCGCTTTTGTACTAAAATCATAAACTTCTATTAAACCGGTTTGGTAGCCTATGACTAAAAGATCATAGTTTTCACTGTATTTAATTGCCGTAATATATTCCCCAGAAAGACCATCTATAGTAGTCAGGGTTTCAAGTTCTTGTGTAGCTGGATCGTATGAGAAAATTGCGTTCTCACTCGCCGCATAGAGCTTTGCGTTTCCGCTGTCGATGGCCCGAATGAAATTAAATGAAAAATGGCCCTCCCATAAGCTATTGGCAGAGTTCTGCCCAAATGAAAATGAGATTAAAAAAATCACTAATATGATTGTACAAAATTGTCGACTCAAGAACCTGTAATTTATATCAAATATATTTATATCTAACGACATTTCTATCCAATAATATGTATAATAAAAAGAGCTTCTAAATTTTAGAAACTCTTTAGCTTTACAATTCAAAATTGATCATATGATTCCCTGAGCTAGCATGGCGTCAGCAACCTTGACAAAGCCAGCAATATTGGCGCCTTTTACATAATCAATATATCCAGTTTCTGGGTCTTTCCCGAAGGAGATGCATTTATCATGAATGTTTCCCATGATATCTTTGAGCTTCTCATCAACCTCTTCTCGCGACCAATTGTAACGCAATGAATTTTGAGTCATTTCCAAACCGGAGGTTGCAACACCACCCGCATTGGATGCTTTCCCAGGAGCAAATAAAATTTGAGCTTTTTGAAAAACAGCAACAGCTTCTTTAGTAGATGGCATATTGGCACCCTCACTAACGCAAATACAACCATTTTCAAGTAATGTTGTGGCATCTAACCCTGTCAATTCATTTTGAGTGGCACATGGCATTGCAATATCGCAAGGCTGTTCCCATGGGGTTTTATTAGCAAAAAATTGAGCGCTTGGATAAGCTTTTACATAAGCGCTGATGCGACCGCGCTTGTTATTCTTTAAATCCATAACAAAACTTAGCTTGTCTTTATCAATACCCTGGGAGTCGAAAATATAACCTGAAGAATCAGATAGTGTAATCACTTTCCCACCGAGTTGAATAATCTTTTCTGCAGCATACTGGCCCACATTTCCAGAACCAGAAATAGTCACTGTTTTTCCTCTTATATCATTCGCTTTAGTTTGCAGCATTTTTTGAGCAAAATAGACCGTCCCATAACCAGTGGCTTCAGGTCGGATTAGAGAGCCTCCCCAAGTGACTCCTTTCCCTGTTAAGACACCAGTAAATTCATTTTTTAATTTTTTATACATCCCAAATAAAAAGCCTATTTCTCTACCTCCTACGCCAATATCTCCAGCAGGTACATCTGTATTGGGCCCTATATGTCGGAACAACTCACTCATAAAAGCATGGCAAAAACGCATAATTTCATTATCACTTCTTCCTTTGGGGTTAAAATCACTACCTCCCTTTGCGCCCCCCATAGGAAGGGTGGTCAAACTGTTTTTAAAGACTTGTTCGAAAGCTAAAAATTTTAAAATACTCATATTTACTGAGGGATGAAAGCGCAATCCGCCTTTGTAGGGCCCAATTGCGGAATTCATCTGAACGCGATACCCTCTATTGACCCGGATTTCCCCTTTGTCATCAACCCAGTTGACTCTAAACATGATGGCTCTTTCGGGTTCTACCATGCGAAGTAAAATATTTTTACCGTGATAAATGTCATTTTGAACAATATAGGGTATCACAGTTTCAGCAACTTCTTCTACAGCTTGCAAAAATTCTGGTTCAAGATTATTCCTCTGGCGTACCAAGGCCATAAATCCTTCAACTTTCTGTTTTATTTCATTGGGTTTTAAAATCATAGCATACTTAAATCTGTTAAACAAATATAAGATTTCTTAAAAAAATAAATAATATTTTTTTGATTTCGCAATTTTTTAGTGTTTTAAGGGTTTTTCCTTACGAATAACTCAAAAAAATTAGATTAAGCCTCAAGTGCTTGCTTTAAATCGGCCTTTAAATCTTCAATATCTTCAATACCAATACTCAAACGAATCAGCGAGTCCACGACCCCTGTTTTTTCTCGTTCCGCTCTGGGAATACTGGCGTGTGTCATGCTGGCTGGATGCCCGGCTAGAGACTCAACACCTCCCAAAGATTCTGCTAAGGTAAAAATCTTTAAACGCTCAAGTACTTTTAGGGCCTTATGGTAGTTGTTCCCCTTGGTTGTAAAAGACAACATCCCACCAAAATCTTCCATTTGTTCTGAAGCAATTTGGTGGTTAGGGTGAGATGGCAAGCCGGGCCAATACACATTTTCAACCATGGGGTGCATCATTAAAAAATTGGCAACAGCACGGCTGTTCTCGCAATGGCGTTGCATGCGAACATGCAGTGTTTTTATCCCTCTTAAAACAAGAAAACTGTCTTGGGGTCCACAAACGGCACCACTAGCATTTTGAATAAAGTACAACCGATCAGCCAGCGTTTTATCATTTACGGCCAATGCACCCATAACAACATCACTGTGTCCTCCTAAATACTTTGTAGCCGAATGCATGACAATATCAGCGCCTAAATCTAAAGGTCTTTGGAGATAAGGGGTTGCAAAAGTGTTATCCACTGCCAACAATACAGAGTGCTTCTTTGCAAGGGCAGAAACGGCTTTTATATCAATGATGTTCAGCATGGGATTGGTCGGGGTTTCTACCCAAATTAATTTAGTTTTTGGACTTATGCAGTGCTCTATTTGCTGGATTTCTTGCATCCCGGTAAAATGAAACTTTATTTGGAATTTCTCATATATTTTGGTAAAAAGTCGGTAAGTCCCCCCATATAAATCATTTGTAGAAATAACCTCATCACCAGGCTCCAACAATTTAATCACCGCATCAATTGCGGCCAATCCAGAACCAAAAGCCAATCCATAATGCCCGTTCTCAATACTTGCAAAAGATTTTTCAAGGGCACCTCTTGTTGGATTGTGTGTGCGCGAATACTCATAGCCTTTATGGCCCCCAGGTGTGGTTTGAGCATATGTTGAGGTTTGATAAATCGGAGGCATTACAGACCCATAGGCTTTATCTGGTGATTGACCGCCATGAATGGTTTTTGTGTTGAATTTCATTATTGAAATAATTTATAATTTATAAAGAAATGATTTTCTTTGTAAAAATAATGAATCAGGCCCATGAAAAAAATCTATTACCTCAAAACTTGTAATACCTGCCAGCGGATTATAAAAGTATTGGGCCTCCCAATTTATTTTAAACTTCAGGACATCAAAGAAGCCAATATTTCACCTGAAGACCTAGACAAGCTCAAAGCCATAACAGGGAGTTATGAAGTATTGTTCAGCAAACGCGCTAGACTTTATAAAGAAATGGGATTGAAAAATGAAACACTTCATGAAAGTGATTACCGTAATTATATTTTAAAACACTATACGTTTTTAATACGTCCAGTCCTTGTTATTGAGGGTCAGGTTTTTATTGGGAATAGCCCAAAAACTATAGCAAATGCAAAATTAGCATTGACCAATGAATAACCGGTATCCTGCCCTAATCGCTCTTGTGCTGGTTCAATTATTTTACGGACTAACTTTTACATTTGCCAATGACGTGATTGTTGACGGACATGTAAAGCCTTTTGGATTTGTTCTATTAAGAGTTATTTGCGCTGGATTGCTTTTTTGGTTATTTAGCATTTTTGTACCAAGTAAAAAAATAGACCGCAGGGATTTCCCAAAATTGGTGGTAGCAGCCTTCTTCGGAGTGGCACTTAATATGCTGGCTTTTTTCAAGGGGCTACAATACACCACCCCAATCAATGGAGCAGTGATTATGATTACGGTGCCTATAATCGTGCTAATTCTATCAGCAATACTGCTAAAAGAGCCCATTAAAAAAATTAAGGTTTTAGGGATTGGATTGGGGCTCTCAGGGGCGTTGGTCCTGAATCTCTATGGCGCACCCTCAAAAAATGGAAACAATATTCTATTGGGTAATCTTCTTGTTTTTGTCAATGCTGCGTCTTACAGTTATTACTTAATTCTGATTAAGAAATTAACCGCCAAATACCATCCCTATGACTTTATAAAATGGTTATTTTTATTTGGAACCCTCATGGTATTCCCTTTTGGGTTTCAAGAGATTTATATGGTCCATTGGGCATTAATACCAAACTACATTTGGTTTTCTGTTATTTTCGTCATTGTATTTGCAACCTTTGGGACTTACCTCTTAAATCCACTAGCATTATCCAATTTAAAGGCCACGACCGTCAGTACCTTTATATACCTTCAGCCAATTTTTGCGGGCTTTTTTGCAATTTCAATGGGCAGTGACAAGCTCGATTTAGTGAAAATTAGCGCGGCTGTTTTAATTTTTATTGGTGTATATTTAGTCTCTAAAAAATAAGTGTTTTGACCACTGATACCTACAAATCCATAGGCGCTATTGACTCCACTTTTTTAAAGTTAATCAACCCGAATAACAACCGCTATTTCTCCAAGAGTTTGCTCTACAGTTTTGAAAGTTCAAACCCTAAAATTGACATGCGTTATATATGTGTTTCTGCAAACAAAAAACCCCAAGCAATGGCTCTAGTTCAAATAGTTGAACTAAGCGTAGATGTCATTTTAAAAAACATCAAAGTCTCTGCACTATCAAAGCGCATTTTAAATAAGTTTTTTTGCAATGACCACATTAAGATTATGTTTTGTGGTAACGTGTTTTTAAGTGGTGAATACGGCATTAGCTTTGCGGCAAATGCCAATCGCAAACAGACTATTGCTCAAATTGGAACAGCTTTGGATATAATTTCGAAGTCTGTAAAACCATTACATGCCGTATTTATAAAGGACTTTGAAAAAAATGCACTGAATTACACACAGGGGTTTGACGCGCATGATTTTACAAACATAAAAGTTGAGCCCAATATGTTGATTGCCTTAAAGTCCGATTGGGAAAACTTTGAAGACTATAAAAATGCACTAAAATCAAAATACCGAATAAAAGCCAATAAAGCGGATTCAAAAAGTGAAGGACTAGAAGGCCAATTTTTATCTAAAAAAGAAATTCAATACTACCAAAATGACCTTCAAAATTTGTATCAAAACACCATTGATAAGGCTAACTTTAATGCCCAAGTGCTCAATTTGAATACATATACAAGTCTCAAAGATTGCTATAAAGAAGATTTCATTGTAAAAGCCTATTTTTTAGAGGGTAAAATTGTAGGCTTCTTATCAGCACTGAAAAACAAAACCCATCTGGATGCTCATTTTATTGGATTGGATTATGATTTAAATAAAGCCCATGCGATTTACCCCAGAATATTAAATGATTATGTACGGCTTGGAATCCAACACAAAGTGGGTCAAATTAACTTGGGCCGCACCGCTTCTGAAATTAAGACTACAATAGGCGCCATGCCGCTGGAATTGAGTTGCTATATCAAGCATAAAAACAAATTTATTAATGCTTTAATCAGGCCATTTTTTAAAAAAATTCAAATCAAAGGCTTCAAACAACACAGCCCTTTCAAATACTAATCGCTTTTCTGTATATTTGAAGCAAATTTTAAGTCTGTAAAATGATACACTCCATGACAGGTTATGGCAAAGTGGTTCTTGAGCTTCCCACTAAAACCTTGCGTATTGAAATCCGCTCCCTTAACAGCAAATCCCTAGATTTAAATATGCGAATGCCTGGCGATTATCGCAGTAAAGAATTAGAACTTCGCAAAATTATTGGTAGCAGCTTGGGGCGGGGCAAGGTAGATGTATCGCTTTATGTCGAGCTAGACAAAACTGAAGCTGCAGCAAAAATTAATACCTCGGTAGTCCAAAATTATATCCATCAACTAAAAGGGATAACTTCTAGCGATTCGGATTTAGAACTGCTTAAAATGGCAGTTAGAATGCCAGATGCAATCAGTACAGAAAAAGAAGAAGTTGAGGCAGAAGAGTGGTCTGAAATTTTGAACGCTATGGCGGAAGTATTGAACCGAATTCAAGGCTACCGCACAGACGAAGGGTTGGCGCTTTTAGAAGATTTCTCAACGCGTATCAACAATATTGATTCACTTTTAAAGTCCATTTTTGAGATGGATCCCAAGCGGCTAAAAAAAGTAAGAGAGCGGCTAGTCAAAGGAGTTGCCAATTTGAGAGAAACATTAGATCAAAACCGTTTTGAACAAGAGCTTATTTACTATATAGAAAAACTAGATATTACTGAGGAAAAAATAAGGCTTCAGAATCATTTAGATTACTTTTCAAAGACTTTAAATTCAAAAGAATCAAACGGTAAAAAATTAGGATTTATAAGCCAAGAAATTGGCCGTGAAATTAACACGATTGGATCCAAGGCAAACTATGCTCCTATGCAAAAACTGGTCGTTCAAATGAAAGATGAGCTGGAAAAAATAAAAGAACAACTCCTTAACGTACTTTAGAATGTTTAAAGGTAAACTCATAGTATTTTCTGCCCCCTCTGGCGCTGGTAAAACTACTATCGTAAAACATTTACTAGAACAAAAAGAGCTAAATTTAGCCTTTTCCATTTCAGCGACCTCACGTGCTAAAAGAGGAACAGAAATTGAAGGAAAAGACTACTATTTCTTATCGACCGAGGCCTTTAAATCCCAAATTAAAACCGATAATTTCTTGGAATGGGAGGAAGTTTACCGCGACAATTTCTACGGGACTTTAAAATCTGAAGTAGAGCGTATCTGGGCTTTAAAAAAACACGTCATTTTCGATATTGATGTTTCAGGCGGGCTGCGGATCAAAAGAAAGTTTCCAGAAAAAACATTGGCTATTTTTGTAAAGCCTCCTAGCATTGATGCCCTAAAAATTCGACTTAAAAAAAGGAAAACCGAGTCTGCTGATAAAATAAATATGCGAATTTCTAAAGCCTCAGCAGAACTGGCCACAGCTCCGCTTTTTGATGCTGTCATTGAGAATGATATTTTAAAAAGCGCCAAATTAAAAGCGCGGAAAACTGTATCGGATTTTATAAACTCCTGAAACGCCTTCAAATATGAAGATTGGACTTTATTTCGGCACTTTTAATCCCATTCATGTTGGACACCTCATCATTGCCAACCATTTTGTGGAACATTCGGATTTAGATCAAGTTTGGTGTGTAGTAACACCTCAAAACCCCTTCAAATCCAAACATAGCATTTTAGACAATTGGCAGCGCTTGGAGATGGTCCACTTGGCCACCGAAGATTATACAAAAATTAAACCCAGTAATATTGAGTTTGAACTGAGTCAACCAAACTATACGGTTCACACCCTAGCCTATTTGGAAGAAAAATACCCAAAATACGAATTTGCACTAATCATGGGTGAAGATAATTTGATTTCTTTGCCTAAATGGAAAAATGCTGAGGTCCTCTTGGAGCGTTACACCATATATGTGTACCCCAGAAAACTCAAATCCAAACCCCCAAAACATAATATTAAAGGACGAATTCATAAAGTGAGGGCACCTGTTATTGAAATTTCTTCATCGTTTATAAGAAATGCTATAAAGGCTGGTAAAAACGTACGTCCAATGCTGCCCAAAGCCGTTTGGATGTATTTAGACGAAATGAATTTTTATAAATAATTATGCTAAAGATTGGCCCTGTAGAATTACCAAAATTCCCGCTGTTGCTTGCTCCTATGGAGGACGTAAGTGACCCTCCTTTTCGTGCTCTTTGTAAAGAGCAAGGGGCCGATGTAGTATACACCGAGTTTATTTCTAGTGAAGGTTTGATAAGAGACGCTGCTAAAAGCACCATAAAGCTAGATATTTATGAGAAAGAACGGCCTGTGGGGATTCAAATTTTTGGTGCCAATCTTGACACCATGCTAAAGGCCGTTGAGATTGTAGAAAAATCAAAACCCGACATTATTGATATTAATTTTGGTTGTCCTGTAAAAAAAGTGGTCAGTAAGGGAGCTGGGGCAGGTATACTTAAAGATATATACTTGATGGAAAAACTCACAGCCGAGGTGGTAAAACGTACCCATTTACCAGTGACTGTAAAAACCCGTTTGGGCTGGGACCGCGATTCAATACAGATTGTTGAAGTAGCTGAGAGACTTCAAGACGTGGGCATAAAAGCCTTGTCCATACACGGGCGTACACGAGCACAAATGTATAAAGGCTGCGCGGATTGGGCGCCCATAGCCGCAGTAAAAAATAACCCCAGAATGCACATCCCAATTTTTGGAAATGGCGATGTAAATTCCCCAGAGCGAGCGGCTGAAATGCGGGATGTATACGGCTTAGACGGGGCTATGATTGGTCGTGCAACTATTGGGAACCCTTGGTTTTTTAAACAAGTTAAACATTACTTCGAAACAGGTACTCACTTGGCGCCTATTGGAATTACAGAGAGAGTAGATGCCGCTAGAAGACATCTCAAAATGGCCATCGACTGGAAAGGGGAAGTGCTGGGAGTTTTAGAAACCAGACGTCATTACAGCAATTACTTTAAAGGAATCCCAAATTTTAAACCCTATCGTACAAAGATGGTTACCAGCGACCACAGTGGAGATGTATTTAAAGCCCTTGATGAGGTCGAAAATATATTTGGGAAACACCAATTTGCTTAGGCTGAAAAATCTAATTTTTTGATTTGCCAAGAAGCCATTCTAGAAGCAATCACTCCCAAAACTAAAATTGTTAAAAATGTAATCCCCACATTGACCCATGACAAAACCACGGGGTAGGCTAAAGTCGGAGTGATTAAAACAAGTGCAAACTGCTGTTGTAGAACAATCGTAACTATGCCCAAGAGAAGTCCGAATACCCCCCCAAAAACAGTCATCAAAACTCCTTGAAAGAAAAAAATATTTTGAATCGTTTTTCTAGAAGCTCCAATGCTAAATAATGTTTCTAAATCTTTTTGCTTGTCTAAAATCATCATTACAATAGAACCTAGAATATTAAACAAGGCGATAATTAGAATTAAAGTAAAAATAAGATAAACCGCTAGCTGTTCTGTATTAAGCATTTTATAAAGTGCCGCGTTTAGTTGAACTCTATTTTTTACTAGCACTTCGTTCTCAAAAAGCAATTCCAGTTCAGCAATAATTTGAGAAAGATTGTCCGCATCTTTTGTTGTGATTTCAATAGCACTTACAGCGTTATCTGGGGTGCCAAATAAGTATTTCGCATTTTCAATTCCAGTAAAGACCGTGGAATTGTTAAGGGCATCATTAATTTGAAAAAGCCCCACATTAACCACTTTTATGCTTTTAAAGGCATCCTTGACCGATAACAACTGACCAGATCCTGGTTTTGGAGCATACAGCCGAATGGTTCTAGTGACATCATATGTGTTAAATCCCAAAGTATTACTAACGTCCCAGCCAGAAACAACTTGGGGTAAGTCCGGCTGCATCCAATCGCCGTAGGACAAAATAGAATCAATGGTTCTCTTAGGGTAATATACATCTACACCCTTGAGATTAACGGCTAAAAACTTGTCATCACAACGCATTAAAACCTTGTCTTCCACAATCTCTGAAAATGTAGCAATCCCATTTATTGCTGACATTTTTTCCCTTTGATCTTGAGAAAAAACAAAGGTTTTGGATTGAGTGGGAAAGATTTTCAAATCGGGATCTGTCAAGTTGGTAAACTCTAGACTAAAAGCTTTTAGCCCAGCAAAACCTGAAAGCACTATAAAAAGGGCTGCCGTGCCCACAATTATACCAATGCTGGCAATCAGAGTGATATAATTAATGGCTTTGCTTCTACTTTTGGTAAACAAATACCGCTTGGCTATGTAAAACGAAAAATTCAATTAGACTTTTTTTCTTTTATCAAGAAGATCTGGATTTTCGATGGGACTCTCAGGTTGTTTTAAAGCCTGTTCAATTTGATCGATATATTCCAAAGAGTCGTCTAAAAAAAACAATAATTCTGGCATGCGTCTGAGTTGATGTTTGGTGCGCTGGGCCAACTCGTGTTTGATCATATTGGCGTTGGAGACAATGCCTTCTATCAGCGCCTTAGCTTTTTTAACAGGGAAAATACTGAGATAAACTTTAGCAATCGATAAATCAACGGTCACGGCGACTTTGGTAACGGATATGATTACCCCTCTAAGTCCACCCTCTCTAGCAGCACCTTGCAGAACGTCTACCAAATCCGATTGTAAAACCGAGGCAATTTTTTTTTGTCGTTGACTTTCCATGGGGTAAAAATACTATATTTATTATGGATTGACGCCTTGACCTTTTATGAAATTTATAGGAGGCTTTGAGATGTTTAAAAATGGTCGTAATATTGCAACCCATTTAGGTCCCATAGCTCAGTTGGTTAGAGCATCTGACTCATAATCAGAGGGTCACTGGTTCGAGCCCAGTTGGGACCACCC
>MDSV01196081.1_pt1 | contig 19056 bp, 15 predicted proteins | sample 810851 | NCBI WGS metagenome assembly MDSV01 (sample SAMN05326640, study PRJNA326480) | marine metagenome | isolation source: seawater | place: Atlantic Ocean: North East | collected 2012 | reverse complement strand
CCAATGGGGCCTCAAGGATACAATGGCTCTGATGGACAAGATGGAGCTCAAGGGCCAATGGGTCCTGCTGGAGCTGATGGGGATGACGGTACTGATGGACAAGATGGAATAAACGGTTATTCAGCCCTGATTTTAACCTCAAATGAACCATCTGGATCAAATTGTGCAAACGGTGGCATCAAGATTGAAACTGGAATTGATTTCAATCATGATGGGCAACTAAATGCTTCTGAAATCGATATGGTTCAATACGTATGTGGGTTTTCTTCTAACCCCAACAACATGTTGACAACTATTGAGGAATTATCACCGTCGGCAGAATGCAATAATGGTGAACGAATTGTATCCCATGGACTGGATAATGGTGATAATGGGGGAGTAACTAGCAATGGGTTTTTAGAGGCAGGAGAAATTGACCACTCAACTAAGTACTGTAAACAATATGAATTCGTAATGACGCAATTTGGAAACTCATCACTTAACGTCAATGATGATGAAATGATATTTTATAATGATGAATTGTATTTTTCTGCCTATTCTAATAATTCTGTGGGCTATGAACTATGGAAATTTGGTTCAGGAGGCTACTCTTTAGTTGCAGATATAAATCCGAGCGGCAGTAGTAGTCCGAAAAATTTCATAATTTTTAATAATGAATTATATTTCTCTGCTAATGATGGCAATCATGGCACTGAACTTTGGAAACATAATCAAACCAGTACCAGCATGGTCTATGACTTAGCCCAAGGTAGTAATTCTGGAATGGTACAATACGATGGAAATTCTGTGGCATTATACGATGACAAGTTGTTTTTCGTTGGGAGAAACATTAGCACACCTTGGTACGATGGTCAATTGTATTACTATGACGGCACTAATGTACCCGCAGTTTTACCAGGAAGTGGCACATATGCAGGTACACTCACAACTGTTGGTGATGAGTTATACTATACAGGAAGGAACGGATCTAGCGACTTATATCTGTGGAAGTATGATGGAATAAATCAGACTGAGTTAGTGTTAGATAATATTTATTTCGAATCGTACTATCAAGGGAATGCATTATTTGTTTTTAATAATGAACTTTACTTTAGTGCCTCTGATGGAATCCATGATCAGGAATTGATGAAATTAGTAATAAATCATACTGGAGATGCTTCAGCTGTTCTTATCGCAGATATACATCCCAATTTTGGCAGCTACCCGATGAATTTCGCCTCGTTTAATAATCAATTATATTTCCAAGCCAATGATGGTACACATGGATATGAATTATGGACATATGATGGCAACACAGCTTCAATGGTTGCAGATATTAACCAAGGATTCCTAGATGGAACAAATTACAGCAATTTGGTAGTTTACGAGAATAATTTGTTCTTTTCTGGAACTATCAACGGCACATATCAGGGAACAATCTATGCCTATGACGGTACCAATTACCCAGTTGACGTTACTAACGGCAGTAATTATGTAGGATTTAAGTGTGTACATCAAGATGTAATGTTTTTCTTTATTTATGCTAATACACAAAAACAATTGTATACTATTTCCCTAGTTGATGACATGTTTTTGCATTCTGTTAGCTAAAATATGGAATAGTAAACTATTGAGTAGTGTATAAATACACTATTTTGATACATTTGTATATCCAATATTGTATTATTCCCATTCAATTGTACCAGGAGGCTTGTGAGTAATATCGTATACAACACGGTTTACCGCACCCTTAACCGTATTCGTAATCCGAGTACTGATTTTTTGAAGAACGGAGTGCGGGATTTCAGAATAACGAGCGGACATACCGTCCATAGATTTGACAGCTCGTACCACAACAGTTTCCCCATATGCACGAACATCTCCATGAACACCAACGCTACGCACAGGTAGAAGGGCAGCAAAATATTGCCACGGCAAATCCATCAAGCCTTCTTGCGCAGCCTTTTCCAACTCTTCTTCAACAATTGCACAGGATTCTCTAACAACTGCAACTCGCTCAGGAGTAAGCTCTCCTAAGGTGCGTACAGCCAAACCGGGTCCAGGAAATGGTTGTCTTTCAGCAACGTTGATTTCTAAGTGCCTTGCCAATTCTCGAACTTCATCTTTGTACAGTTCACGTAGTGGTTCTACGACTTCTAAAGTCATATCTTCTGGCAAACCTCCGACGTTGTGATGAGATTTGATTGTATCACGTACACCGCCACCAGACTCTATCCAATCAGGTGCAATGGTGCCTTGAACTAGGTATTTAGCACCACATTTTTTCTGCTCATCTTCAAAAATCCTTATGAATAATTCACCAATAACTTTACGCTTTTGCTCTGGTTCAGTAACACCCTTCAATGCCTCAAAATATCTATCAGCGGCTTTGACTGTAACCAAATTCTTGATTCCTTGTTCTGCTAGTAAAGACTCAATTTGTTCGGTTTCACCTTTACGCATGAAACCAGTATCTACGTAAACACAATGTAGCAAATCACCAACCGCCTTATTGGCAATTACTGCTGCCACTGTAGAATCTACTCCACCTGAACAAGCTATGATTGCTACATCATCTATTTTGCTTTGAAGTGACTCGATGGATTCTTGAACGAATTCATCGACATCAAACATCTCAGGCTCCCCCGTTAACCTCACGGTCTTGGGCCTTGACTCTCTCAACTTGGTCAAGTTTATTTTGTAGTAAAGCAGCGGCATGCGTCTCATTTTGCAGTGCTAGCATCTGTACTGCAAGATAACCTGCATTGTCACCACGGTCAACGCCAACAGTTGCTGCTGGAACACCAGGTGGTAGTTGTACAATCGACAGTAGAGAATCAAAAGGCACTCGGCCGCCGCAAGGAACACCAATGACTGGTTTAGTAGTTAATGCAGCCACTGCACCGGGTAAAGCAGCAGCAAGACCGGCCATTGCAATGAAAACTTTACAACCATCAGCTTCTGCATCATGAATTATTTGTTCGACAAATTTTGGTGATCGATGAGCACTAGCAACACGCAGCTGATAATCAACTGAGAACTGCTTCAAAATTTTAGTACACTTTTCGGCGACAGGCATATCTGAGGACGAACCCAACAAGATAGTTACTTCCATGTCAAATCTGCCATCGCGGTCGGTTATTCAAGATGACTATTCATCCTCAATAGCAAAATCACTCAAATTAAGCGATAATCTTCGAAAATCAAAACGCTCACCCATCGGTATTCCAAAAACGTCTAGCCTTAGTGCCAAACCGTTTTTTTTCCTCACACCATATATTTGTATGAAACTATCACGGTCTAAACGCTTCATTGCCATTGTGTTTTGGGAAAATTTCCGATATCTAACATCCCAGCCTATCATCGATTCAACTGGTAATTTTGAATTGGCCTCCCAATCTATTTCATAGATTAAATTAGCATCTTTAAATATAAAATCTAAGGATCTAAAAATAACTGCAAATGCGAGATATGATGATAAGATTCCCAACTCAACTTGGAAATTATTACTCGCAACCATCAACCAAGCAAACAATGATAGGCAAGTGAAGAAAAAACCCAATCCCACTTTTAGTGAATTAAATATTCCCTGTCTATTGCTTACAGCAGCAATGCCGCCCATCAGCATTAATACTACCGAACCCGCTCCCAAAAATACTAATAAATCGCTACCGGTATCGGTAAACCAAATTATGACGGTTAAAACAAGTGGCAGCAAGCCCCATGAAAGCGGAAGTAAAACAGAACCTGCATTTGGTTTTAATTCTATTTTAGTCCAACCATAATGTTCAGGGCTCTTGTCACGCGCCCTGGTCATTGACATCACTACTCTTCATCAAAAGGATGTTTTAGACACAAATTTCTTGCCGCATATACTTCATCAACCCTTCTTACTGGAGTGGTAATTGGCGCTTCATGCAATGTTTCAGCATCTTCCATCAATACTTCAACAAAATCTTTAGCAAATTGGTCAAGAGTATCTCTACTCTCAGTCTCGGTTGGTTCAAACATCATACATTCTGGTACTACCAATGGGAAATAAACCGTAGGTGCCATGTACCCTTTGTCCAATAAGCCCTTGGCGACATCCATTGCCGAAACGCCGACAGATTCTTTCGCTGGTTGTAGAGAAAGCGTAAATTCATGCTTGGCCACTTCGGTATCTGCCCCATCAACAAACATATGAGATACACCCGCTGCTGCTGCTTCTCGATGTAATGCATGTCGTAGGTAATTTGCATTAAGAACTGCATGTTCAGACATGTCTTTCAAGCCATAGCCATATCTTCGGTAATATGCCCAACAGCGAATTACTGCGCCAGCGTTACCGTGCCATTGCTGAACTTTTCCGATAGTATGTTCTGGTGTATACCATGTGTACCACATGTCATCAACTGCATATTTGGCTTCTTCACCAATTAATGGACGTTTCTTTACCAGTGGAGTTGGTAAAAATTCCGCTAGATGTGATTTGACACCAATTGGTCCTGAACCCGGGCCTCCACCTCCATGAGGCTGACTAAATGTCTTGTGAAGATTAAAATGAACGGCATCAAATCCCATTAATCCAGGTGATGTACGACCAAGAATCGCATTGAAATTAGCACCGTCATAATACATTTGCCCACCTGCTGCATGAACAATTTCTGCTGCTTCAGGAATATCTGTTTCAAACAATCCAAGAGTATTAGGATTAGTAATCATCATCAATGCAACGGTATCATCGACAACCGCTCTTAATGCATCAAGGTCAATTTTACCATTCTCTAGGCTTGGTATTTCGACAATATCATATCCTGCCATCGCTGCACTAGCAGGGTTAGTCCCGTGTGCTGAATCTGGAACTATGACTTTCGTTCTTTGAGTCTCACCAAGGTGCCTAAAGTACTCTTGAACACATCGTACTGCAGTAAATTCTCCTTGGGCACCAGCAACCGGCTGTAAAGTAACTTGATCCATTCCTGAACAAACCTCTAACATATGTTGCATTTCATGGAAAATTGACAGCAGTCCTTGTAAGTGATGCTCTGGTTGATGTGGATGTATATCAGCAATACCAGGTAATTGTGCAATTACTTCATTTACTCTTGGATTATGTTTCATAGTACAAGATCCTAGTGGATAGAATCCTGTGTCAATACCGAAATTCCTTCTTGATAACCATGTGTAATGACGGACCATTTCTGGTTCAGATAATCGAGGCCAACGTGGAAGTTCTTTGCGACTTAATGAATCAGGCAAGACTATGCTGCTCTTGGGTAGGACTGTATCTGGTTGAGAATAGCCCATCCCTGCTCCGCCTGCAAAATCGAATAAACGACTCATGCCATCACCTCACTGGATGACACCCATACTGCCATATGTGCTGCTAATAATTCAATTTCTTGAGCTTTAGTTTGATCTGTAACTGACACTAGTAACCAATTACTCATTGCAGGATACCATTTGCTTAAGTCAAAGCCACCGATGATGCCCACACTGTCTAAATACTTCAAACAATCATTGGCATTTCTTGGTAATTCAACAACAAATTCATTGAAATTAGGTGAGGCAAGATGAGGAATTGTCACCCCACCGATCTCAGATAATTTTTGCTTGGCAAGCGCACATGCAGTCATATTCCTGGCGGCCAAATGTTGCAAACCTTCGGGTCCAAGTAAAGCCATGTGCATCGCACCCATAAGAGCAATCAATGTTTCATTAGTACAAATATTAGAAGTCGCACGATGACGTCTTATATGTTGCTCTCTTGTTGACAACGTTAAGCAATATGCTTCTTTGCCATCAACATCGATACTTCGGCCAACTATTCTACCTGGCATTAATCTCAAATATGGTTTACTACATGCAAATATGCCATATATTGGACCTCCACATGTTGGGGGGCTACCCAATGGTTGGCCTTCTCCTACTACGATATCTGCTCCGTATTTGCCTGGAGCTTCAACAACGCCAAGCGAAACCGGTTGCACTCCAACAATAAGGGCTGTGTTTTCTCCAACAAGATGCTTGATATGAGTTAAACTTTCATCGATAATGCCTAATGGATTAGGTTGTTCAACATATATCCCGCATGAACCTGCTGCACTTTTTAACGACTCAAGGTCAAGTGTCCCATCAGGGTTATGCTTCAATATTTTCAATGTAATCCCTGCACCTTGACAATAATTATGCATAACTGACATACGATCTGGGGGGGTTAATTCAGAAATGAATACAGTATTGGGTTGTTCCGCCTTCCTATTGTGGACTCGAACAGCACAGGTTAGTGCTTCTGCCGCAGCTGTTGAACCGTCATACAATGACAAATTCGCAATTGGCAAACCAACTAATTCTGAAATTAATGTTTGAAACTCCCACATTGCTTGTAACATACCTTGACTAACTTCTGGTTGATAAGGGGTGTATGAAGTTAGAAATTCGCCTCTAGTGACTAACTGGAAAACAGAAGCAGGAACATAATTTCGATAAATCCCTGCTCCGAGAAATGAAACTACATCTCCCATGGCAAGATTTGCGCCAAGCAATCTTCTTGCATCGGCAATGATTTCCTCTTCTGATTGAGGTGGAGGAAGAGGCAATGAATCTGTCATCTTTACATGTTCAGGAAGGTCGCTAAATAGGTCATCAATAGATGTGAATCCCATTTCTTTGAGCATCTCAGTCTCTAAACCTCTGTTCGGTAATTGGTCAACCATGGTTAATGCCTCCTTACGGATAATTTAAACCCGTGCGCGTAACGCCCATAATATTCATGTTTATTCGATGAATCTGATCACCCGAGAAATCATACAAATGGCGGTCTTATAATTACTGCTTTTACAGACTTTCTTGGACTTGCAACAACCAAGACTTCATCACCTTCTTGCACCCCTTTAAGGTAGCCAATACCAATACCAATGTTACCTAAACTTGGCGAAGGTGCTCCCGATGACAAAGTACCGATGATATTTCCTGCAAGGTTTGAGACATCTTTGCCAGGACGAGGAAGTGGCCCTTTGTCAAGATACTTGACACCCCACCACCTCTCATCACCATCAGAGTGAGAAATAACTCGATGCTTACCAACAAATTCGTGTTCAAGATCTAGACCAAATGGCACATTTGTTTCCCAAGAATCACGTGACAAAAATTCAGTTGATTGAGCTAATTTAGGCCAACAAAAATCAACTCCACTAAGCAAATATCCTTTCTCCAAACGTAGTGTATCTCGTGCCCCCAAGCCAACAGGAATTGCACCTGCAGAAATTAAATTACGCCATAACTTAGGAGCCTCATCGTTTGGAATGAAAATTTCATATCCAGGCTCACCGGTATAACCTGTCCCTTGAATCCATCCAGAAACAGATGAATTATTTTGCGAAATGTGGCTCCATTTAAATCTTCCAACATGATTGTTAGAGCCAAGTACTGTTTCCAGTATCGACTTAGATTCAGGCCCTTGTAAGGCGATTATAGAAATCTCTGAAGACAGGTTTTCTACCGTCACTGAACCATCTTTTGGCAACTTACTGCTAAACCAATCCAACATTACATCAACCATCGATGCATTTGGAACGCCTAGAATCTCAGTATCAGATACTACTGCAAAAATCATGTCATCAATAATAAATCCATCATCATCTAAGAAATGCGTATATGCACACCTACCTGAATCAATTGATGTCACTTTTTGTGTGGCAATACTTTCTAACCATGCTTTGACATTACTACCAGTAAACCGAAATGTACCCATGTGACTAACATCAAACAATCCAGCATGTGATCTTGTGGCAAGATGTTCTTCTTTGATACTGGAATACCAAATGGGCAATTCAAATCCATGGAAATCTACAATATTTGCTTCTAATGATTTATGCTCGTTATAAAGCGCAGTTCTAACCAAATCACCATTCGTCATGTTTCTGCCAAAACAAGCCACTGCTTAAACAAATGGATTAAAATCTTGGAGGAATACCACTAGATATCTCATCGCCATGCTTAATTACAGTATCAACCAAACTATCCAATGTAGAACGATTGACATTTGGGTTTGAAATTACCGCTCTAATTACAATGTTGCCATTAATATTAGACCGACTAACTAAATGAATCCCTTCATGCATCATCCTATTCCTTATTTCTATATTCAAATCGTCAAGGTCAATTTCTGCGGCTTTATAACGAAAACATACATTGGTCCATACTCTTGTTGACATCATTTCTAATTTTGGATTTTGTTTTACTACAGTTTCTAAATAGTCAGCTAATTTACAATAACTTTCCACCATTTCAGACCAACCAGAATCGCCAATCTCACGCCATGCAAGCCACAATTTTAGCGAATCATTACGGCGACCGCATTGTAGTGAATAGCGACCTAAGTCGAAGTCTCGAGAATCTTCATGGAATAGATAATGAGCAGTGTCAACATGATTGCATAAATTCCTAAGAATATGCTCATGTTTAGTCAGAAAAGCACTGCAAATCAACGGCATCCCCATCATTTTATGAGCATCCCAACAAACACTGTCTGCCATTTCTACACCATCCATAAGCAATCTAAAATTACTGGAAAATAAGCAACTTCCCCCCCATGCTGCATCTACATGAAGCCAGATATTGTGATCATGAGCAATGTTGGCGATCTCTTTAATCGGATCAAACGCACCTCTTACAGTAGTGCCTGATGTTGCAACTATGCAAAGTGGAACCAAGTTTTCTGCTTTAGCCCTGGAAATCTCCTCAATCAAAGATTCTGGTTTCATCCTGCCTTGTGAATCACATGCAACTTTGATAAGATTTTGATGCCCAATACCGATTACATTGGCAGACATTAATACTGAATAATGTGACTCTGAAGAAACAAAAGCAACAAATTTTTGGCCGTCAAAACCCGTATGAGATGAATTTGGCAACATTGACTGTCTTGCACACAACAATCCTAACATATTACCATTTGAACCACCTGTTGTCAGTGTTCCAATACCGTCTGCAAAACCAATAATCTCAAGCATTCGGTTCATTATCGCTTGTTCAATCAATGTTGCCAAAGGCGATAATTCATAGGTATACATCGATTGATTTGTTAAAGCAGCTATAACTTCGCCTGCAAAGGCAGAAATATTCATTCCGCCCCATAATGGATTCATGAATTCACTCCGGTTGGTTTTTACACTTTGCCGAAGAAACTCATCTACGTCATCTAATACAGCTTGTGAACCATTACCACTTAGAGGAAGTGATAAATCTGTTGTTCTTCGCCTCGAATCGGGATGAAGATAGCTGACAGTCTTCGCTTTAGTAGATTCTCCTTGTGAGATATAATCGTGAATACGAGTAGCTAATTGGTCAATAAATAGTGACAAATTTTCCACTCCCATGATAATCGCCTGCCGCGTCAATCTCTTTTACTATGCGGTCTAATAAAAATAGTGTCAAACTAGGATTTATGCAAAATGACTAACAAACCATTCATCATCCATTCGCACCATTGGGGCAATTTTTTCCTAATAGCGCCTCATTTTATGTTAAAATCAGGATGATCATTAATCTAAAAATAATCTTTTTACAAGGAAACTAATTTGTAATATTTCTGACCCCCCAGAACTCAACATTTGCCTCAAATAAGCCATTCATTGTGCATAATCTTTCAGCAACATTGAATAGTCTAATGCTTTACCAGCATACATGCTAGGTGAAGTAGGTAGTAAGTGGGTCGATAGATTGCATCAACATGTTGCAAAAGATCTTAAGAGCAAAGGTTGGTCACAAAATGAAATTGCTGAGATTCTTGGCTCAACACAAAGCACCATTTCAAGGCACATTCAAAAACCGAATTTTGAATTATCTGCATCAGCAGATGAAGCAATGGTTGATTCGTGGGCTAATGAATTATCACAAGCATTAAGTTCGATTGGTCCAGGTATAGATGTCATTCGACAAAGATTAATTGTCGAGTTCCAATTCTCAGGCAATCAAACTTTACGGTTTGATAAAACTTTAACTGGATTAGACCTAGATAGCGGGCAACAACAACGAGCACTACTTAGAAGGCTGGAGTGGGCCATAGGCAGACTAGATTCAAGAAGGATTCAACACGTACTGCCTGCTGTTGGTATGAATATCGCATCTTGCATCAAAGGTGCGCGAGATGCTTCAGAGGTAGCAGCATTCCCCGGCAGAATAACCATCGTCAGTGGTAAACTAAGACATTATGAGACTCCAGCATTTGGAGTTTCAAAACATCTGGCTAATTTATTGATCCAAGCTCACACGATTAATGAGGCAAAAACATCCGTAATCAATCTAAAACCACAAATTGTTGACGATAAAGTCGATGTCTCTTCAATAGAAAAAATTTGTGAACAATTAGGATATGCTTTTGCCAAGTGTGATAAAGGTAAAATTATTGGATCTCACACTAAACTAGACGTTATTCTTGACAGTGGTGGTTATGGATGGGAGCCAAGTCTATACATTTTAGCCCACAATCCACTCGAACTTATCGACAGAACACATTTGATTTCGGCACAATTAGGTGGTGCGGTCATTGCAAACTAAAGCACTAGTTTGCTGCCTAATCATACTCTCAACTGGACTCAGCGGTTGCATAGGTGAACCTGAACAGAAAGAGTGCGAAGATGGAACACTCGAAATTTTGACCTATGATATATTGGCATTGAGTGATTCAATGATTGAAGGTTTCACTGATGAAACAGGATATTGTGTTAAATTTATCAAACAAGATGATGCAGGTGGTATTTTAGATCAAATGATGTTAACTAAAAACTCGCCACAAGCTGATTTGATGATTGGTTTAGACAACTCATATCTTAAAACTGCATTAGAAAACAACCTACTACAAGAATCTGATTTTGTCCAAAAACAACAATATGAAAACATAACCGAAATTGCTTTTTCTGCGTATAAAGGTGGATTTGCCATTCCATTTGATATGGGACCTGTGTGCCTAAATTATGATGAGAGATTTGTTGATGGAGATAATGTATCAACTCCAACCTCATTATGGAATCTAACCGAAGAAGTTTGGCAAGGCAAAACAGCCTTCCCATCCCCAGTCACATCATCTCCAGGACGGGCCTTTTTAGTGGCAACTATCGACTATTTTGAAAATGATCAAGATGATTCAACCAATGCTTTTGATTGGTGGCAGGCAATGTCAGATAATGATGCAATTTTCACCACTGGATGGACAGAGTCATACGAAACTCATTACACTGGCGGCTATGGCGAGTATACTACTGGTTACATTGGTGGCGCACATCTAACAGTATCATACTGCCAATCTCCAGGAGTCGAAGCGTTTTTTTCTGGAAATTATACTCATTCCACTTCGCTTACATTGCCCCTCACCACTATTCAACAGATTGAATATACTGGTATAATCAACGGTGCCAAAAACACAGTTGCTGCAGAATTATTCATTGAATATCTACTGAGCCCGGATGTAAACTCTTTAATGCCTGAAAATAATTACATGTATTCTGTTTTAGATGGTCAAAATTTACCTGAAACAGATGGATATCGCTACCATTCAGATATTCCTCAACAAAATGTTGAATTGGATTTAACTCGAATTAATGATGAAATGAATGAATGGCTAAATAATTGGCAACAATCTACAAACTGAGGTGGTATGTGTTGCTTGTTTTAAAGCAGCACAATGGATTAGTCCATCATATTCAATTCATCGTAACTCTAGCCTTTATATCAATTACAACCATACCTCTTTTTTATGCAGTAAATAGATTGGAAGATGTTACTGGAATTACAGTCTTTGAATCAATAATTGGTTTTTTTTCCAATGATAAAGCAATTGCTGCATTAAAATTCACCTTCTTAGAAGCAACTATTTCAACAATTATTACTGTCCTTGTCGGTTTACCAGTAGCCTGGTATTTAGGCAGATATAGATGGAAAAATATCAGAGTTTTACGAGCCATTTTAGCAATGCCATTTGTTACTCCATCAATTGTAGTTGCAATGGGTTTTCTTATGCTTATCGATATTGGAGGACCACTTTACTGGTTAGGTGTTGATTTGCGACTAGAAAGTGGAATAGTTGGAGATTTGACCAGCATTACTGGCTGGGTCAATCCAGGGCATTTTATCGCTTTGATTGTCGCTCATGTGTGGTTTAATACATCTTTAGTCATGCGATTTATTGAACCAATGTTAGCAACAATGGATCGTACTTGGGAAGAGCAATTACGGTTTTTACCTGCTGGAAGAACCCTTGTTTCACGCATCAAAATATTTTGGGCGCCAATTCTTGGACCTGCGTTAATTTGTGCATCAATGTTGTGTTTCATTTTCTCATTTACCTCATTTGCTTTAGTTAGATGGCTAACTCCAAATCAAGATACGTTAGAAACCTTAATGGCAAACTCGGGTAGTTCGGCAGGAATATATGGTTATCGAATTGATACAAGCGAAATTGTCCTTTCTACATCAATAGTTCAGCTTATCATTCTGTCAGTTGCAATAATTCTCACCGCTAAGATTCAAAGAAAGCATTCAAGTATCCACGAAACAATTACCGAGTCAAGTATAAAATCATCTAGTGAAAAACCTAGTTTGGCGGCAAAAATTACGATAATTATTGCAATCTGCTTTGCTTTATTACCATTAATATTGGTTATGATTTCATCATTTAGAGTTAGAGATAGTGCAAGTGGGGAATTTTATTTCACAACACAGGCTTGGATTGAAGCATGGTCTGGGGATTATTCTACAACTGCTATACCAGATGCTCTTGCAAATTCTATTATTTACTGTCTAATGACATTGTGTTTTGCACTACCTGTGGGCTGGATTATCTCTTCACACATAGCAAGACTTGAAAGAGAAAATAAAAAATCTCTAGCTAAATTAGCTGAATTCTTTACGATGATTCCATTAGCACTTTCCGCTGTAATGATTGGTTTAGGCATCCTGTTAGGTATGTTAAAGTGGTCTCCTGAATTATTTTCGTGGGTACTGATTCCAGCCATTCCACACATAATAATTACAACGCCATTTGTTATACGAATTATGTTGCCGGCAATTAGATCACTAGATGGTGCTTACTATGAACAAGCAATAATGTTAGGGTTGCGCCCAATTAAGGCATGGTGGCATGGCAGAGTAGCATTTCTAAGAGCCCCTTTGGTGGTTTCTGGAGCACTTACTATGGCATTCTCTCTTGGTGAGTTTGGTGCTTCTTGGATTCTAGTAAGATCTGGTTCTTGGGATACATTATCTGTATTAATTGATCAATTAATGAGTCAACCAAAATTTAATCCTCTAGTTCAACCAATGGCAATGGCTGCTGCTAGTGTCCTAATGATATTGACATTCATACTATTTTTCATTGCTGAAAAATTTCGACAAACAGAAGAAGGGAGTGGTTTTTGATGGAGGGCAAAAAAATAATGTTAAATTTAAAAATAAATGAAAAAAACATGGGTGATAAGTTACTATTTAGAGCTTTAAAATTAACCGCTTATGAAGGTGAAATTATCTCCATCACCGGAGCTAGTGGTTGTGGAAAATCAACAATTCTTAGAATGATTGCTGGTTTAGAAATGCTAAATGATAGAGATGTTCTGGAAATCAATGCCCTTGATGGAGAAATAGGATTTATTTTCCAAAAACCAATTCTTTACCCACACCTAAATGTTGGAAAAAATATTTTACTCGGTTGTAAAGAAAAACTGTCTAAACAAGAACTACTAAATTTAGCCGAAAACAAGTTGAAATCTGTTGATTTGGAAGGATATTATGATCGAGAGATAAATACACTCTCAGGTGGAGAAATCCAACGGGTGATTCTTGCTCGTGCATTACTTGCAATACCCAAATTATTATTATTAGATGAACCTTTTTCGGCATTAGATATTGATGCAAGACGGGAAATTGCTCTAGATGTTCGAAACATCTTAAAGAAGCATGGGATAACTGCAATTCATGTCACCCACGATCACGATGAGGCGAAAATTATTGGTGATAATGTATTAAATTGGAAAGATATTTGTAAACCATATGACGCAAGCAATAATAACGAGCAGAGATAAAGGTTACATGAGCGAGATGGTTGTCCCATTAGAAGTGTTACCATATATTAGGGGAATACAAATGGTATTGTCTAGTTATGAAGGTTATACTAAAGGTAAACGAAGAGAGGCTGATAAATTAATTCGCAGCGAGATAAAGCGTGCAGGAACAAGAGCGCGAAATCACATAACTAACATTCAAGACATTGCATTTAGTAATGATCAAATCAGTGTTGCCAAAATTGCAAAACTTGCTACAACAGAAATAGACGCATTAATTGAAGATGTTGACAAAGCAACTAGTGGTATGAATCACGCGTTCTTCTCTGGAGCACGTTCAATCAAAGTCTCTGATTTGAAAAATTTGATTAAGCATGACCATGATGTAATAGACATGGTCACTAAAGCGATAAATATCTCAAATAGTGCTGAGCAAGCATATAATACTGGGAGAACCGAGGTCGAAGTGAAAAATCTGATTCAGCAATGTCAGCAAATGATTACCAGTTCGCGCGGATATTTTAATTCAAGAAACAAAATATTAGGTGGTTTAAGGCAAAAAGCAAAGAAAAGGTGATTAAATGAGTAATAAATATCGATGGAGAGAGAATCCAAATGTTCTAGCAAGATTAGTCAATGCAAATAATATCAAAACTTGGAAAGCACAAGAAGTAGTTTTGAAACCAAATGAAGCTTGTGCATTTATCGTCGACGGACGGATTGGCGATATTATAACCGAAAAAGTAGTGAGTAATCTTGGAGGTGGATTTAATAGATTTCTTGGCGAAATGCTTGGTGTAACTGCAAAGGATAGACGTCTACTATTTGCCATGACTGGCCCTGCAGACATATCAATTCCTTATACTGGAAATCTAAAAGATGGTTCAATTGTAACTGGGTTTGCCAATTTAAGAGTACAATTGCGTAATGATGACATACCTAAACTTCTCAATATGTTTGCCAATAGTTCTCCGGTGCTTGACCGGCAAAGGCTTGCAGAAGTATTACACAATGAATTAATGAATCGCGTCATAAACCCGTCTCTTGCAGAATGCAATAATGATGAAGACCTTAGAAGCGCTAAATTTCAAGATAAATTTGAGATGAGAACAGAGGTCGAATTGCGTTCAACATTATCTACACTTGGGTTCACATTGTTAAAGGCCTTCGTATCATCTAATCAAACTGATAACGAAAAAATAAGTGAATTAAAAGCCCAATTATCTGCTGCCACTCAAACTGAGGGTGCGCATGCTGAAGCTCTTATGGAACGTATTGCGATTAGGGAAGCTGCAACATTAAGAAGAATTGAATGCGAAGTTAATATTGACAAGGCTAAGGCTGCAGGAAAAGTATCTGTAGAAATGGAAAGTGAATTGAAAGAATTGCGTAAACAAGAAGCCCAATGGGAAGCAGAATTAAGACGGGATGAGGGCCAGTTGGATCTAAAGTTAAAGGAATCAAGCCACAAAACAGAACAAGCAATGGCTTTGTTTGAACAAGTTCAAGCAAGAAAACGTGATAGAATGCAAACACAGTTTGACCATCAAAATCAACGCATGGATAAGCAGAATGAATTACAAGTAAAGATGATGGAAATGGCTGCTCAAAATGGCGCTTTGACACCTGAAGTAATGCAGGAATTTCTAAAACAACAAACTGCACAAAAAGCAGTTGATGGTTCTAATAACGACTCAACTAATGACACTAATGTGAAAGATAATCAAGTACAATGTCCTAAATGTGGCAGTTTAGTCATGCCTTCATGGAATGCTTGCCCTCACTGTGGAATTGTCCTCTAATCGTACAGATTGTTAAGTAATACACACTAAATGGCGATACAATGTCTATTCCTTGGGGCTCAAAACCATGGAAACTTTGGAGTAGCCATTGGCAAAAGCGAAAATCTTTTTTTGGCTATCGTCTCCCATTAGCCCTGATTATAGCAATAATCATCGGTGCAGGAATTGGCTATATGCTAACAAACCAATTTTCCTACTGGCGCGATTGGCAAGCATTTGACCCAACTACAAGACTCGATAGCTGGATTCCAGTTGTACCCTGGATGATTGTACCATATTCCACATTATATTTTTACTACCCTATGGCTGCATTACTAGGTATGAAGAATGATCAAACACAACGAGAAAATATTATTTTTCATCAAATTATTTTGATGTTAACATGGTTGGTTTTTCTAATATTCATACTCTTACCAGTTGAAGTTGACCTCCGCAAATCAGTATTTGAGACTAATCTTGGAATTTGGCAATCTTGGTATGACTTGCTCTACGATGTTGACACGCCATGGAATGCTTGGCCATCATTACACATTGTACAAAGCCTTCTAGCAGTATTAGTTGTCAACAGATGGTATAATACAGAAGAACATAAATGGCACATTAGATTACTCTGGTTTGCTTGGTTAATGTTAACTATTTCAGTGATGACAACAAAGCAACACTTTGTTTGGGACGCAGTCACAGGAATTATCACGGCTCTGGTAGCATGGAAATATTGGATACTACCTAAGTTGGAAAATTGTCACAGCGAAGAATCTATTGCAGATTTTGCATCTCTGTAATCAACCAAATACTGCACTTACAGCCTCACGATTGGTTAGATACAGGGTCAGACTTATTCCAGCCATAATCATCATCCATGAACCAACTAGTTTAATCATACCTGTTGCTCTTCTTAAGAAATTAATCATCACTTGACGACCAAGTCCAACCATCATGGTGACGATAATCATCAAAATTAGCAAGCCTAGCATTAAACCACTAATCCCAAGTGTTATTGCAGCACCACCTAACGTTCCCAAGTACAGTACAAATGGTAAAACAGCGGCAGCAGTACAGTCTATGGATGCAGCAGCATAGCCAATTCCATACAAATACATGTTACGCCTAGGTGTGAATATATCATCATCCTCAGTTGTGCTGTAACGATCAACAAATTTCTGCACAAAGCCCATCAAATGTGATGTGACACCGATTAACATCATCGAACCAAGAATAACCAACAATATAGCAATTCCAGTAGCAATATAGTGAACTAATCCTGATTTTTGGAAGGCTTCCCCCATTACCACCGCAATAATCCCGATAAACAGGAAAAAGGTCCACATCCCAAAGCCTGACAACGAACCAATTACCAATGGACTGGGCATTTTGGTTTTCAACTTTCCAGATTCAATTAATTCATCTTCCCTTGCCCCTAATGAGAGATAATAAGATATGAAACCAGGAAGAACCGGGAATGCACATGGGGAAAAGTAAACCAAAATCGATAGAATCATACCCAACAAGAACACTGCGACATAAGATGTTGATGGCTCTTCCCAAGCAATCCTAAGGTCACTAGTTTCACTCACTGAACTTGATAATGCTTCTTCAACTACAGAATCAAAGGACGCCCATCTATCAGTTGGTGAACCTGTGGCTTGACGTTCAATAATGTAACCTTCTTCATCGATAACCATCACAACTGGTATCTGTCCTGTTCCTGCTGTGGTGAACAGTCGTACTGGGTCAACTCTTTCTCCATCTACGAATATTGCAGATTCATCATTTCCCATACCTGTGGGATATAACGGGACGGTATATTTTCTATCAGATTCATTGAGGTATTCAATACCTTCTTTATACCAACTTCCGTAAGCAATTATGTGGAGATCCTTACCATTTTCAATAGCCATTTCTGACCAATTATCCATATATGCTTCTAAGTGTGATTGAACTGCGTGACAGTTGCTGCAATCATGAGCCATGAAATCTAAAATCAAGATTGAGCCACGCAAATCGTCTAGATTAAACCAACCAGTTTCATTTACTAAACCACTCTCTATACCGGTTCGATTTAATGATTGAAAAACCATATTGGGAATCGGTTCTGGCTCTGCATCTGATTGAAAAACGTCATCCATGCTATCAAACATAGAAAGGGCGGCAAAAGAAATACTGACAAACATTACTGCAGCAATAGCAAATGCTTTCCAAGTCTCTGAGCGTTTAAACACGCCCAAATCCATAGCACTCAGCAGTCCCATACAACATGCTGACATTACCGGCACTTGAAAATAGTCCTATAATGGACAATTAGATTATCGGTTGATTCCTAAGCCATTCTAAATCTGAAATGTAAAGTTGTCTAATATCATCAAGTCCCAATACTAGCATGGCTAGACGTTCAAGACCCATACCCCATGCAAGTACCGGATGCTTAATTCCAAGAGGCTCTGTGACTTCAGGACGGAAAATACCAGCGCCCCCTAATTCCAGCCATTTGCCACGCCATTTGACTTCAATTTCTAAACTTGGTTCAGTGTAAGGGAAATATGCTGGCCTAACTCTAACCTCTGGGTAACCCATCTTGGCATAGAATGTTTTCAAAGTCGTAACCAACATTTGTAGATTAGCACCTTCTTCCATAATTATCCCTTCAATCTGGTGAAATTCCGGCAAATGTGTTCTATCTATTGCTTCCTTTCTAAATACTCTATCAACAGTGAACATTCGACAGGGTTTAGTTGGGTTTTCTGACAAATACTGTATGGTATTTACAGTAGTATGTGTCCTAAGCAATCCTTTTTGCGAGACTTCATTAGAAAAATCACCACCCCATCCAATAGATCCTGTGCCACCACCTGTTTGGTGTATAGATGACCATATGTCCATTATATCATCAGGTAATTCCAATGTTTTTGGATTGTCAAGATAGAATGTATCTTGCATTTCTCTTGCTGGATGATCTTGCGGGATAAACAACGCATCCATATTCCATCCTGCTGATTGAACATAATCTTCAACTAGTTCGGAAAATCCCATCTCTAAGAATATATGTCGTATTCTTTCAATCAATGCCTGCATTGGATGGCTACGCCCTGTTCTTGGGGTTGTTGATTCCAAGGTAACGTCAAATGCTCGAAATTCTGCACTTCTCCAATTTTCACTTTGCAACAGTTCAGGAGTTATTTCGTTTATTAATTCAGTTTCAACTAAATCTTTTTCCTCAATTTTCAAACCTGATTTTGTTATCT
>MDSV01087468.1_pt1 | contig 19060 bp, 20 predicted proteins | sample 810851 | NCBI WGS metagenome assembly MDSV01 (sample SAMN05326640, study PRJNA326480) | marine metagenome | isolation source: seawater | place: Atlantic Ocean: North East | collected 2012 | reverse complement strand
GTTCTAGAACAAAACTTAATAGAATATCTGAATATATTTTAAATTTTATCTTTAATTTTAAATTTGGTTTAAAAGATCCGATTTCTGGTCTAAAAATTTATAAAAAAAATAAGTTGAAAAAAATTTTTAATAAAATTTCTAATAATTTGTTCTTAGTCGATATTTTACTAACATCATACTCAAAAAAGTTAAATATTGCTTATAAAGAAATTAAAATAAAAAAAAGAAGCGATATGTCAAGAGTTGGTTCAGGTATAAAAGTAAATTTAAAAATAATTAAAATTGCTCTTTATTGTTTATTAAAAAAAATTTAGCTTAATTTGACTTATCTATGGAAATAAAAAAATATTACAATTTAGGAAAAAAAGTACTTTATCCGATTAATAGAAGTATCACTGGTAGCGGAACAGAACAAACATTAAAAATTATCAAAAATTATTTTAAAAATTTAAAAATTAAAAAAATTAAATCTGGTACAAAAGCATTTGACTGGAAAGTTCCACCCGAATGGAATGTAAGAAATGCCTATATTATAGATAAATATGGAAAAAAAATTATAGATTTTAAAAAAAACAATTTACATTTAATAGGTTACTCTGAGTCATTTAAAAAAAAAATTTCCAAAGAAAAATTAATTAAACATCTTTATAGTTTGCCTAAACAGCCAAATGCAATTCCGTATATGACCTCGTATTATAAAAGATATTGGGGTTTTTGTTTATCTCATAAAGAAAAACTTAATATTATTAAAAAATATAAAAAAAAGGATAAGTTTAAAGTTTTTATTGACTCAACTTTTTCTGAGAGTGGATTCTTAAATTATGGAGAATTAGTTATTAAAGGTAAATCAAAGCAAGAGATACTAATTTCAACTTATATTTGTCATCCTTCAATGGCTAATAATGAGCTTTCGGGTCCAATAGTTAGTATGGCACTCATTGATTACTTTCAGAAGAAAAAAATAGAAAAAACATTAAGGTTTTTATTTATTCCAGAAACTATTGGATCAATTGTTTATTTGAGTAAAAATTTAAATAAATTAAAAAAAAATGTTATAGGCGGTTATAATTTAACTTGTATTGGTGATGAGATGCAACATTCCTGTATGCTTACAAAGTATAAAAATACTTTATCTGATTTTGCGCTCATAGAAGCATATAAAAAGTTAAGAATTAAATATAAAGAGTACTCTTTTTTAAAAAGAGGATCTGACGAAAGGCAGTACAACTCACCGGGGATTGATTTACCTATAGCGTCAATATTTAGAACTAAATATCACGAATATAAACAATATCATACTTCTTTAGATAACTTTAATCTTGTTACTTTAAAAGGATTAATGGGTGGATTTAAGGTAGCTAGTAATGCAATTTCAATATTATTAAAAAATGTTGTACCTAAAAGCAATATTTTTTGTGAGCCCTTCTTAAGCAAACGAAAACTTTACAAAACTATTTCAGATGGAAAAGTAGACAATAATTCACAAACATTATTAGATGTACTACAATTTTGTGATGGTAAAAATGATATTAATACGATTTCAAATAAAACAAATTTAAAAAAAAAGTCAGTAAATAAAATATTAAATTTTTTGAAAAAAAACAAAATAATTGAACTATAAAATGAAATTATTGATCAGGTCTACCTCTTTTTTAATGAATGACATTAGCTATTGGAATAATTTAAAAAGATACAATTTAAAATTTGCTAAATATAACAATATTTTTCAATTAGATGGAATAAAAAATAACCCTCCTTTTGATATAACAATTCTTTTTTTACAGGATTTCATTGAAAATTTTAATGGAGAAAATAATAAAAAAAAAATTAATAAACTTTCAAAATTAATTGAGAGAAAAATCTCACTTCAAAAAGAAACTAACCATATTTTTTTTGTATCCAGTTATAGCTATGTAAACGTAATTAATTCACTTAAATTTAACGATATAAATAATATAAACAAAAATTTTTTATTAAAGTCTCTTTATAATTTTTCAAAAAAATACCAAAATATTTTTGTTGTAAATTTGGACGATGTCTTTTCTTTAAATGGTTTGAAAAATTGTTTTGATAACAGAAATTTTTCCATGTTAAGGTGTCGTTTATCTTTAGAGGGAATTTCAATTTTAGCTACAAAGATTGAGGAAGTAATTAATAGCTTTATTAAACCAAAGAAAAAAGTATTATTATTAGATTGTGACAATACTCTATGGGGAGGAGTTGTTGGAGAAGAGGGACCAGAAAAAATACAGTTAGGTCAGGATGGTATAGGTTTAGCTTTCTTAAACTTTCAGAAAGCAATAAAAAAACTGAAAGACTCGGGCATTATTCTTTCAATACTTAGTAAAAATAATGAAAAAGATATTAAAAATATTTTTAAGACGCATAAAGGCATGATTTTAAAAGATAAAGACATAACTTCTTATAAGGTAAATTGGAATGAAAAAAGTGATAACATAAAAAACTTATCTAAAGAGCTTAGTCTAGATCCAAACAGCTTTGTTTTTTGGGATGACAACCCTATTGAAAGAGAGAAAGTTAAATCAAATTTCCCTAATATTGATGTTATTTTTCCTGATAAAGAAATATCTAATTGGTCAAAGCAGCTTATGGAATACGCTGGTTTTTCTAAATATTCAATTACTGAAGATGATTTAAAAAAAACTCAGCAGTATAAATCGAGAAGTATTTTTATAGACTCAAAATCGAACGCAAAAAATGAAGCTCTTTTTTTAAAAAAACTTAAAATTAAACCAAAATTAATAAAAATAGATAGATCAAATATAGATAGAGCTGTGCAACTTTCGAACAAAACAAATCAGTTTAATTTTAATTCGAAAAGGTTGAACCTATCAGATTTTATAAAAACTAAAAATCATTACAATTATTTGTTGAGATTAAAAGATGATTTAGGAGATCACGGATACATCGGATTAATTAGTTTTAAGATATCCAAAAATCTTATGTTAGTTGATCAATTAGCATTGAGTTGTAGAATTTTAGGCAGATATTCAGAGTATTGGTTGTTAAATCAAATAAAAAAAATTGCTAAAAGCAAAAAAGTAAAAAACTTAATATTTGAATTTATCAAGACAGATAAAAATCAAGTGGCCTGTAAATTTATAGAAGATAATGATTTTGAAAATTTAAAAAAAAAGGAAATATCTAATTTAAATCTTAAGAAGATTTTTAAAAAATTTTTAAATAAAAAAAAATCAGAATTATTAAATTTAAAACTGGATTGTAAAATTAAGTACCTGGGAATATATGAATAGAGATAAAAAATTACTTAAAGCTTTAAAAAAAGTATTTCCGAAATTAAAAAATAAAAATAATTTAAGTAAATTGAAATTAGAGCAAATTAAAGAATGGGACTCGCTTAAACATTTTCATTTACTTTTAGAAATTGAAAAAGAGTTTAATTTCAGATTTTCAACTGATAGTTTTAATAAAGTTAAATCAATAAAAGATATCATTTATGAAATTCAAAAAAAATGAATATAGAAAAAATATTTAAAAAAACTTTAAAAAATGTGAAAATATATAAAGGTGATACAGTTATGTTACACGCCGACGCAGGAATTTTAGCACAATATAGCTTAGACAAAACATCTTTAGATAAATTTTTTAATTTTTTAATAAAATACATCGAACCAGGGACTTTGCTTGTTCCATCTTTTACAACTAGTTTTTGTAAAAAAAAAATTTTTGATTTTAAAAAATCAGAAAGTGAAACTGGTTTGTTAAGTGAAATATTTAGAAAAAGAAAAGATACAAAAAGAACCAACCATCCAATATTTAGCTTTTCTATTATTGGGAAACAATGGAACTATTTCAATAATTCTAATTTAGAAACGTGTTTTGGAAAAGATTCTATTTTTGATTTATTTAATAAAGTAAATGGAAAAATTTTAATTTTAGGAGCAAATTTTGAGGATGTAACTACTTTCATTCATCATATAGAAGAATATATAGGTATTAACTATAGATATTTAAAAAAATTTTCTGGTACGATAATTAAAAATAATAAAAAAAAAAAAATTATTACTAATTATTATGTTAGAAATTTAAAAATGAAAAAAAAACTGAAGTTACCAATTACTTTGAAAAAAATACTAAATAAAACTGTCGTTGGTAGATATAATGCTTATTCAATTGGTTCTAACGAGTTATTCAAACATTGTGTAAAAAACATAAAAAAAAATAAATATTATTTAGTCAAATAATGCTACTTAAAAAATATAAAAAAATTTCCAAACTTGCAAAACATTTAGGTTTTTCAAATTTTGAACTTATTACTAATTATGGGTTATTCTCAGGAGATACCAATTTATTTAAAGTTCTAAAAATTGTTGAAATAATTGAGACGGTTAAAAAAGTGCCTGGAGATATAATTGAATTTGGGGTTTGGCATGGCAACACTAGCATGCTTATAAAAAAAATTTTAGATATTAAAAAAATAAAAAAAAAAGTCTATTTATTTGATCATTTTGAAGGATTAAAACACTACTCAAAAAAAGATCCTAAAATAAGTTTTCATTATAAAAATTCATATAAAAGTAACAAAACAAGAATAAAAAAGATTATTGATTTTTTTAAATTTAAAAACATCAAAATAATAGATAAAGATGCAACAAAAATTTCAAAAAAAGATTTTAAAAATTCACAATTCTGTCTTGTAATTTTAGATATGGATTTATATTTACCGACGAAAAATATTCTTGATATGATCGAAAAAAGTATTCCAAATAAAGGTATTATTTTATTCGATGAAGCAAATAAAGATTTATGGAAAGGAGAAAAAAAAGCAATGACTGAATTTTTTCAAGCTCATCGTACCAAATACAAAAAAGAAATAATTTCAAAAAAATATCAACCTGACGTAATGCTTACAAAAATAAAAAAATAATGGAACTTCATCATGTTGGCATAATAGTTAATGACATTAAAAAAGCTATTCGATCGCTTAAACAAGTGCTTAATGCAAAAAAAAATTCTAGAATAATAATTGACAAAAATTGGAAAATTAAAATTCTTTTTATTAAGCATAAAAACAAAATATTGTTTGAAATAATTGAACCATTAGACAACAAAAGTCCAATTGCAGGCCAATTAAAAAAAAATATAAATATTATCAATCATATTGCATACAAATGTAAAAATTTTGAAAAAGATAAAAAAAATATTATAAAAAATGGCGCTATACCTGTAACACCAAAAAAAAAAGCTTTAGCATTCAATAACAAAAAAATTCAATTTTTTATGACTAAAGAAAAATTATTGATAGAGCTTATCGAATAACATTTATTAGCTATTTAAATATTCAGCTAATCTTAACGACATTTGAACTATTGTGTAAGTGGGATTCCAATGACCGCCAGTAGGGAATACAGAACTTCCAGCTATATAAAAATTATCCAAACCGTGTACCTTTAAATTTGAGTCAACAACGCTATCCGTCTTGTTTTTACCCATGCGTGTTCCTCCCATATGGTGATAGCCACCAAATACATTTGAAGTATGATAAGTTCTAATAAATTTTGAATAAGGTGTATTGCCTCGGTAAGTTTGTATGTTTTCTAGAGTTTTATCAAAAATAAATCTATCAATACCTATCCTTCCCACATCAAGTTTTATAAATTCTTTTCCAAGTTCAGATAAAATAGTGTTTGATGAGTCAAAAAAATCCTCTCTTACTTTCCAATGTAATTCAATTCTTGGAATACCATGTGCATCAGATTTATTTTTTGACAAAATAAGTCTGTTTTCAAAGTCTGGTTTCATCTCTGATTGGATTTGAACCGTAGCATTGCAGTGAAGCATTAAATTTTTTTGTAATGACTCCACTATTTTTTTTCCATAGACTGGGGCAACACATAACAAGTCTTTCACATGAAGCTTAAAACTTTTACTTAAAAAGTTTTTTTCAGGGTTTAGATAAATTAGGATTCTTGCATTATTAATATTCTTTTTTTTTACAAATTCCGGATTAGGAACTAAATATAAATTGTGTGTCTCTAATTGATTATTAAAAACTTCGACAAGTTTATTTTTTTCCCCAATAAAATGCCCTACACTACCGGAGGGGTGTTCCATCCAATAATTTCCTATAGGTGTTTCTTTTAAAAAATTTGTCTTAGAATTATTTCTTGACCATAGAAGCAATCTACTATTTTCAATACCACCACAAGCTAAAATCAAATTATTTACTTTAATTTTTTTTTTAGATTTGTTTGAATAAACTATTAATGAACCAACTTTATTTTCGTTTTCAGTAGATTGTTCTATTAATAAAACGGGAGCATTGAAATGTAAGAAAATTTTTTTACTTTTTTCTAAATTATTATAATATTTTTCTCCAAAACGAATTGGGCTTACAATATGAGAAGCTAAATAAAAATTTTTGAGAAGTGAAGATGATTCATAAAAATCTTTTTTTATTTCAAAAATTTCATTTGTTTTATTTGCAAAAGGATCTAAATCTTTTTTCTTTATTGGCCACTCTTTAAAATCTAATTCATCGTAAGGATGAAGCCGGCCATTATAATGCCCTGTTCCGCCACCAAGAAATCTTAATCTACAATGATCTAACTCAAAATAATCATCTCCGAAAATTTCTCCTTTGTAAAACTCTTGACTTTTTTCTTCATAGTAACGTGAACCAGCTTCTAAAATTAAAACACTTTTCCCTTTTTTTTCTAATTCTAAAGCTAATGTTATACTAGCTGGGCCAGCTCCAATAATTGTAAAGTCTGGTGTCGAAATATCATCAAAATTATTAATAATCATCTTTTGAGACAACCCAAAAAATTCTTGATTTATTCATGTAATCTTTTAAAAAATAATTAATAGTTAAATCTGAGCAGAACGTAACCATTAAACAAAATTTTATAAAAACTCTTTTTGATTTAAATGTTTTTAATTGGTCTTTTTTTGTCATTTTTAATTATTTAATTTATGAAATATTACAGTCTTATCCTAACAAATAAATTTAACAAAGTAAATAAAGATGAAAATTTGGTAAGTCCAAAAATATGTAAAGATTTTTTAAATGTAAACGATCTTTCTCAAGATAATAAGTTTAATAATATTTCAAGAAAAGAGATTTTAAAAAGATATGGGTTTTGTGAAAAAATATATAAAAAGTTAATAATTGATTTAAAAAAAGAACTAAATAGAGTTCATAATCTAAATTATTCAGTTCGATCTTGGGATATAATTATAGGCAGATGGTTAAGAGATTTAATACAGATAAGTTACAAATCATATTTAGAATTAAACTATGTATTAAAAAATTATAAAGTAAATAAGTTTTACATATTTGATAAAAAAAAATTTACTCTTAATGTAAATGATACTATTTCTCAAGAAATGGCATCAGCAGATCAGCAGTGGTCATACTGTTTAAGTTCCTTATTAATAGAATCAATTAAACCAAAAGGAAAATTTATCACAGTAACTCCAAAAAATTACTCATTTGAATTAAAAAAAAATTATAAAATTTCTTTAGCATCAATATTAAATTCAAAATTTATTTTCAAAGTAATTAATTTTTCAAAATTGTTAGTTAATTATAATAACTATGCACTCATAACAAAAACATATTTACCATTGAAATCTGAAAAATTATTAGAAATTAAATTTCGTCAGATTCCTTTAATTTGGCCAGAAATTTCAATTAAATATAATAAAAAAAACAAACTTTTGAGAAATAGTCTGAAATTAAAAAAAAAAACCAAAAACCCGTTTGAAAAATTTTTAAGACTTAATATTCACAACTTTTTACCTAAATTTATTTTAGAAAATTTTCACGAAATAAAGAAAATTTCAGAAAGCAATATTTATCCCAGAAATCCAAAATTTATTTTTACTTCTTTATCATACGCTTATGATGAGGTTTTTAAGTTTTATGTAGCAAATAAGATTGAAAAAAAAATACCCTACTATGTTGGACAACATGGTGGAAATTATTTTACTAAAATCCATAATAACTATTTATCTGAACTTTATAACTCTGATAATTTTATTTCTTGGGGTGCAAAAAATAAATCATCAATTAAAAAAAGTTTTAATTTTTTGACTTTAAATAAAAAAATTACTTATAAAAAAAAAGGAAAATTACTGATAATTTTTGACTATATTAGTCAAATGTCTTTTGATTTGTATAATACGAATCAAGCTATGTTAAATCATATCAAAAATATGCGTGATGTAATTTTAGAACTCAATCCGGAAGTGAGAAAAAATATAATTTTAAGACTTAATAGAAGTTTTTATGAAAATTTTTATGGGATAAAATATTATGACTTTTTTAAAGATTTAAATGTTCAAATTGATAATGGAGAAAAAAAAATTGGTAATTTACTTAAAGAGGCAAGGCTAACTCTTTTCAATTATGACTCAACAGGAATTTTAGAAAATTTTATTCATAATATACCAACCGTATTTTTTTGTGAAAAAAACTTTTTTAATACGCTAAATAGAAATTATGTTATAAAATATAAAAATTTATTTAAAAATAATATAATTTTTTTGGATAAAGACAAAATCAAGAATTATTTAAATAATAATTGGGATAATATTTCTGATATATGGTTTAGTTCGAAAAACCAAAAAATGTTAAAGAAATTTAATAAAAATTATAATGTAAAACCTAATCTAGGCGATATAAATAAATTAAAGAAAATTTTATTATCTAAAACTCAGTGAATAAAAAAAAATCAATACTTATCATTGGTGGAACTGGATTTTTAGGATACCATTTAGCTATTAAATGTAAAAATCTTAAGTGGAAAATTACTAGCGTTTCAATAAATAAACCTCAAAAAATTAGAAAAGTTAAAGGTGTTATTTATAAAACGTTTAATACATCAATCAAAAAAAATTTTGATAAAATTAAAAATAAACATTTTGATTATGTCGTAAACCTCGGTGGATATATTAATCATTTTAATAAAGTAGAAACCTATAAAAATCATCTTATCACAGTTAAAAATTTATATTATTTTTTTAAAAACAAAAAAATAGATTGTTTTATTCAAGTGGGTAGCTCGGCAGAGTATGGTTCTATTAAATCTCCACATAAAGAGCATAATAATGGAAAACCAAAATTAATTTATGGTAAATCAAAGTTGGAAGCTACAAAGTTTCTTGTAAAAAAATTTGAGAAATTTTCCTTTCCAGTTACAATTTTAAGATTTTATCAGGTTTATGGACCAAAACAAAAAATTGATCGTTTTATCCCATTATTAATTAATGCATGTTTAAAAAAAATAGATTTTATTACATCGCATGGAAAACAGAAAAGAGATTTCTTATACATTGATGATGCAATTAAAGGAATAATCAAATCGATTAAAAATAATAATTGTAGAGGCGAAATAATTAACATTGGCAGCGGAAAACCAATTACTTTGCTTAAAATTATTAATCATGTTAAAAAAAAACTTGGTGGAGGCAGAATTTTACTCGGAAAGATAAAGCTTAGATCTGATGAACCAATGATAATTTATCCAAGTTTAAAAAAAGCAAAAAAATACTTGAACTGGTCAAAAATGACGAGTTTTGAAATTGGAATTAACGAAACTATCAAACAATACAAAAAAGAAATAAAAATTTTTTAAATTTAAGTCATTAAAAATATGAAAGTAGTAATTTTAGCTGGAGGAAAAGGAACTAGAATTTCTGCGTATACTAAATCAATCCCAAAACCGATGATAGAGGTAGGCAAAAAACCAATTATAGTTCATATCATGCAGCATTACGTTAAATTTGGATTTAAAGATTTTATCGTTGCAGCAGGTTACAAACAAGAAGTAATAAAAAAATATTTTAAGAATAACACTTTTGGTTGGAATATAAAAATAATAGATACCGGTAAACACTCCATGACTGGAGGAAGGCTAAAAAGGGTAGAAAAATATTTAAAAAAAGAGGAAAATTTTATGTTTACTTATGGTGATGGTATTTCGAATGTAAATTTGAAAAAATTATTGAAATTTCACCTTCTTAAGAAGAAACTAGTTACTGTTACAGCGGTTAGACCACCAGCGAGATTTGGAGAAATTGTTTTAAATAAAAATTTTGTAAAATCATTTAAAGAAAAACCACAGGTAACTAAAGGATGGATAAATGGTGGTTTTTTTGTAGCTAATAAAAAATTTTTTAAATTCATTCGTGGGGATAAAGAAATTTTAGAAAAAAAACCCCTTGAAATAGTTTCAAGAAAGAGACAGCTGTTAGCTTTCAGACATAAAGGTTTCTGGAAATGTATGGATACACCAAGAGATAAAGAAATATTAGATAATTTTTTGAAAGTAAAAAATTAAAGTGAAAATTTTTTTAACAGGGGGAAGCGGATTTATAGGCAAGGCTTTTATTAATGAAGCTTTAAAAAAAAAACATTTTATTTACGCAATAACAAGAAAGAGCGTAAAAAAAAATACTAAAAATCTTATTTGGTTAAAAGGAGAAATAGATAAAGATTGGACAAAATACCTTAAAAAATCTGATGTATTAGTACATATGGCAGCTACTGGTGTAAATAATAAAAGAAGTCTTAAATATGCTACAAAAATTAATGTTTTAAAGCCAATTAAATTATTAATTAATGCAAAAAAATCAAATTGTGATAATTGGGTTATAATTGGATCTGCTTCAGAATATGGAAAACAAGCGGTAAAAAAAATTAAATTGAGTAATCAAACTTTAGAGCTGCCCTCAACAGCTTATGAAAAAACAAAATGTTTATTTAGTAAAACTTGTATTTCATTGTCAAAAAAATTTAAAACAAATTGTAGAATATTGAGATTATTTAATGTTTATGGAGATGGTGAAAATAGTAAAAGATTATGGCCGTCATTAAAAAAAGCAGCAATAAGTAATAAAAATTTTGAGATGACTGAAGGAAAAGAATTAAGAGACTTTATAAGTGTTAACGAAGCTTCTAAAAAAATATTGCAGGCGTGCAATTTTAAAATAAAGAATGACTCGTTCCCCCAAATTTGGCATATAGCTAGTGGTAAGGCAATTACAGTAAAATTATTTGCAAAAAAAAAATGGAAAGAATTAAATGCTAAGGGAAAAATTTTATTTGGAAAAGTAAAAATAAGATCAAAAATGAATTACATATCAGAAAAAAAATCAATATGGGATTTAAAATAAATTGAGCGAAAATATTCGTACGGCAGTAATTCTTTGTGGTGGAAAAGGCACTAGACTAGGGGCTTTGTCAAAAAAAATACCAAAAACTTTAGTCAAAGTTCAAAATAATGAAATACTTTGGTATATAATTAATATTTTAAAAATTAATAAATTTAATCATTTTATTTTACCAATTGGATATAAAGGAATAAAAATAAAAAATTTTATTAAAAAGAAATTTAAAAATGAAAAAAATATAGAAATATTTAACACTGGTCAAAACACTTCAATTGCTGCGAGAATTTTTAAAATAAAAAAATATATAAAATCTGATAGTTTTCTTTTATTAAATGGAGATGCAATATTTAATTTTGATATTAATAATATTTATAAAAATCACGTTAGAAAAAAAAATAAAATGACTTTCATTTCTTTTAGTTTTCAAGCCGACTTTGGTACCATAAGTATAAGAAAGAAAAAAATAACAGGTTTTCAAAGAAATTTAGATTTTAATTACGTTGGATCTAAACATAATAAAGATATGGTTTCATTTATTTATAGCGGTATTTCATTAATGAATAAAAAATTATTGAAAAAAAATTTTAGAAATTACAAAAATTTTGAGAAAGAATTATATCCTAAAATTATTAAAAAAAATAAATGTGACCTCAAAGTTCCTAAAGGGTTTTTTACCTCTATTGATAATGTTAAAGATATTTCTAAAGTAAATTTAATAAATTTCGAAGATTCTAGATATAATCAAGTAAAAAAAATTAAAAAATTGATTTTAAATTTCAAAAAAAATGATTGATAAAAAATTCTGGAAAAACAAAAAAGTATTAGTAACTGGGCACACAGGTTTTAAAGGAGGATGGCTTTCGTTATGGTTAAAATTTTTAGGAGCTAAAATAAGTGGTTATTCTTTAAATCCAATAACTAAAAAAAATTTTTTCAAAGAAACTAAAATAAAAAATATTTTTTTACAAGATTATAGAAAAGATATATCAAACATTAGAGAGCTATCAAAATGTATTAGAAAATGTAAACCAGAAATAATATTTCATTTAGCAGCCCAACCTCAAGTGCTTGAAAGTTATAATCAACCTTTAGAAACTATTAAAACTAATGTGATAGGAACTGCAAATTTATTAGAAATTGTCAGAAAATTCAAATTTGTTAAAGCTGTAATTATTATAACAACTGATAAGGTTTATAAGAATTCAAATCAAGCTATAAAATTTAAGGAAAATTCAGCTCTTGGTGGAGATGACATATATAGTTCAAGTAAGGCTTCAGCTGATATTATAACATTTAGTTACGAAAAAAGTTTTTTTAACAAAAATGCTAATATAGCAAGTGTCCGAGCAGGAAATTGTATTGGCGGAGGTGATTGGACAAAATTTAGGATCTTAACCGACTCTGTAAAAGCTTTCAGTTTTGATAAAACATTAAAATTAAGGAACCCTACATACACAAGACCGTGGCAGCATGTTTTAGAACCATTAGCAGGTTATTTATTATTAGCTAAAAAAATATACTTAAAAAAAAATGGCCAAAGATTTAATGGAGCCTGGAATTTTGGGCCTAGAAATAAAGATAATTTGACAGTTTATCAGTTTGCAAAACTATTTAAAAAAAAAATGCAATCTAAATCTAATATAAAACTTTCTAAGATAAAAGATAAAAGGGAAAAATTTACATTAGATTTAAACAGCAACAAGGCAAAAAAACTTTTAGGTTGGAAGCCAGTTTTAAATATTGAAAAAACTCTTTGTCTAACCGCTGATTGGTATTTAGCTAATAATAAAAAAGAAAATATGAAAAATTTTTCATTAAATCAAATTGACGTTTATACAAAATTATTTAACAGAATTTATAAAAAATAAAAATGATTTGTAGAAACTGTCGAAAAAATAATTTTTATAAAATATCCAAAATTGGTTATCAACCAATTAGTAGTATTTTTTTAGATAGAAAAATTAATATTAAAAAATTCTCTTTAGACTTATTTAAATGTAAAGGTTGTAAATTAATTCAGCTTTCCAAAATACCTGGACTTAAGGACATGTATGGACCTAAATATGGATACAAGACCTCGATAAGCAATTTAATGATAAATCACCTAAAAGAAAAATATAATCGTATTAAAAATCTTAAAGTATATAAAAAAAATAAAAATATTCTCGATATAGGATCAAATGACGGAACTTTTTTAAATTTTTTTAAAAAAGAAAAAAATATAAGACTTACAGGTATAGATCCGTCTGCAGTGGCTTTTTCAAACACCTATGATAGAAAAATTAGAGTTATAAATGATTTTTTTAATGACAAATCGATTAAAAATTATTTCTTTGATGAAAAATTTTCAATTATTTCATCTTTTGCTATGTTTTATGACGTTGAGGATCCGAATTCATTTTGTAAAAATATTTATAAAATTTTAGATACAAATGGCATTTGGATACTTGAATTTTCTTATTTTCCTCTCTTGTTACAAAACCTTACGTATGATCAGATTTGTCATGAGCATGTCATGTATTATACATTAACCACTTTTAACAATATTATTAAAAAATCTAAACTCAAAATTATTGATTTTTCATTAAACGAAATTAACGGTGGAAGTATTGAAATTATTTGCTCAAGAAATGATAGTATTTTAAAACCAAAGAATAAAAAAATATCAAAAATTTTTACACAGGAGAAAAAAATATCCGAAAGAGAATATAGAGAGTTTAATAAAAGAATTCAAAAAAGTAGAAAAAATCTCAAATTATTTCTAAAAAATGTAAAAAAAAAGGACATAATTGGATATGGCGCTTCCACAAAAGGGAACGTAATACTTAACTTTTGTGGAATAAATAATAAGGATATTTCATTTATTTGTGATGCTAACCCTTCAAAATTAGGTAAATTTACACCCGGCAGCCATATACCAATTATACCAAAGGCAAAAATGAGAAAAATAAACCCAAAATTTTTACTTGTCTTAATTTGGTCATTTAGAACAGAGGTTATCATGCAAGAAAAAAAATTTTTAGATCAGGGAGGAAAATTATTATTTCCTTTACCAGAGTTTCATATGGTAGATAAGGGAAATTACAAAGACTATTTAAAAAAAAAATTTAAAGACTTTTAAAATCATTAATAAAGATGAAATTATCTATTTGCATTCCTACTTATAACAGGAAAGACAAATTACCGAATTGTCTTAATTCTATTTATATCGCTAGCAAAAAAACAAAATTAGATTTTGATGTATGTATTTCAGATAATGGATCAGATTATGATATCGCTGAGATTATTAGAGATTTTGATAAAAAATTAAATATTAGATTAAATAAAAATGAAACAAATTTAGGCTATATGCCAAATTTATTAAAAGTAATTTCAATTTCAAAAAGTGAATTTGTATGGGCAATAGGTGATGATGATATACTAATGCCTAATTCACTTTCAAGACTTGAAAAAATATTTGAGGAAAACTTAGACGTAGATTTTTTTTTTCTTAATTCATTTAGTTTAGACTATAAATACATCGAAGGTTTCGAAAGGCCATTTGATACCAAAAATTTACCAGATCATATGGAAATTAAACTAGGGAAAAGAAAAACAAGTCAAAAAATGAACTTTTGGGAATTAATTGATTACAATATTTCCTTTGATTTTTTGTTAGGAAATTTTTTAAATATATTCAAAAGAAACATGTGGAATGAAAATTTGAAATTTTTAAATGAAAATTTAGTTGCAGATAAAAGAACATGGTCAAACTTTGATAATACTTGCGGACATACTAAAATTTACGCTCATGCATTTAAAAATTCTAAAGCTTATTTTTGTGCTGAAGGTTTATCAATTAATTGTTATGGTGCTAGAGAGTGGGGCGATTTATACCCTTTAATTGAGATTGTCAGATTACCAGAAGTTTTAGATTATTATAGAAAAAACGGTCTTAGTTTTAAGAGTTACATTATAAATAAAAACTATGCACTGAGAAATTTTATAAACTACTTTTTAAAAATAATTATAAGTGGAAAAAAGGGAGGGCTGCAATATGTTAACTTCTATAGGCATATATTTTTAAATTTACTTTATCCAAACGTTTACTTTTCATTAGTTTACTTCATATTAAGAAAAATTAAAAAATTAATATATTCAGCAGATGAAAAATAAAAATTTTGATAAAGCATTAATAATAGGTCCGTCAGGAATAGGTGCGGTACACTTTAGAGAACTTTTAAGATTTGGCTTTAAAAAAATTGCTTTTTTAGGTAAATCTAATTCTAAAAAAAGAACTTTTGTAGTCAATTTAAAAAAAAATAAACAAATAAAAATAATTAATCTGCAAAAATTAAATAATATAAAAAACTTTAGACCATATGTAACAAATATTTGCTCACCATTTCAAAACCACTTAGAGCACATATTAGATTCAAAAAAATACTCAAAGTTTTTAATCGTAGAAAAACCTTTCATATGGTTTTCCACAAAGTCAAAAAAAAAAGCTTATGAAATTTCAATGAAATTATTAAATGACTCCAATAAAAAAATTATAGTAAATCTTCCAATGGTAAGTTTAGCGCAACAATTAATAAAAACAAAGGAAGTGCCAAAAAAACTTAATCTTATTAAGTTTTTCTATTTTACAAAAGGAAAACAAATAAAGAAAAATATTGCTGTCGACTTGTTGCCACATGCAATATCTTTTTTATTTACTATATACAAAAAGAAAAACTACAAGATTAAAGTGCTTAATATTTTAGAAAAAAAATTCGAATGGTCATGCAGGTTAAAAATAGATCAAATCTTGTGTGATTTTAGGTTCAAACAAAATATGTTATATAAAGAGAGTATTTTAAAGTTTAAATTAAATAATAATCAATATGTGAGATTTCAAAAACAATTAGGTAATGAAAGAATGAATTTTTTAATAAAAAACGAAAAAAAAAAGATAAAATTAAAGAACCCGATGACAGATTATTTGTATAATATATTTAAAAATTTAAAAAATAAGAAATTTATAATTAATAATAATGATTTAGTTATAAAAATTGCTAAATTAAAAGAACTTGTATTAAATAAAAATTAAAAAATTATGGATACAGAAAAAAAAAAAATATTAGAAAACAAGTATCAATTCAAAACAAATTATACTGGAAATTTAGATAATTTTAAAAAAAATATTTTAGAGAAAAAAATTATCCCTCATCAGGTTGAATTCCAAGCGCCCCCAAGAGGAAAGAAAATATGTTGGTTAGAGTGTCCTTATTGTTATGGATTATCAGCTGAAGATACTAAAGAAAGACTCGAAAAAACTCGAGGTATAGAAATTTTAAATCAAATACTAGAAGGCGGCGTAAAGAAAATAATTTTTGCAGGTTACGCCACTGATCCATTGAATTGTTCGTATATTGAAGATCTTTTAGATTTAACTATATCTAAAAAAGCTATCTTTGGTTTTAATACAAAAGCTCTAAGAGTTTCCGATCAATTTATTTCTATATTGCAAAAAAAAGAAATTATCGATGGAAGTTATATTAGCTTAAGTATTGATGCAGGTAGCAATGAAACTTATAACAAAATTCATGCAGTAAAAAGCTCTGCAAATTTATATGACAAAGTCTTAGAAAATGTAAAAAATCTAGGCAAAGTAAGAAAAGAGAAAAAATTTGATATGAGTGCTGCTTATCTCGTAAATATAAACAGTGCTAATTCATATGATTACGAAAAATTTATTAACGACTTTATTGAAGCGGGTTGTAATTTATTAAGATTTACTTTTCCTCAACAACCTAAAGATATTAAAACTGATAAAGGAGTAGTACCTACAGAGAAAGAGATTGCTCATTACAAAAAAAAATTAGAGGAATTGAAAACAAAATACTCTAGCAATGATTGTTCAATTTTAGTTATAGATGCTGACTCTGAAAATAACATCTATAATAAACCAAGAACAGTTCCTTGTTATGCTAGATATGTTTATCCAACGGTTGGTTTTGATGGCTGGCTTTATAATTGCTCTCAGTCTAGTGCACCAAATTTTAGATCTTCAGCTTTAGGAGATTTAAGCAAATCAGATTTTTGGGATTTGTTTTATAATTATGAAAATGAGAATTTTGAGAGCTTTTCAAAAAAATGTAACCTTAAAATAAATAACTCCGGTTGTAGATGTGATAGAAAAGAACATGTAGTAAATGCGTCAATTATTAAAAGTGAGATTTTTAAAAGTTAAAAAATAAAAAAAATGATTGAGGGTGTAGTTTTAACAAAATTAAATCAAATTAAGGACGAGAGAGGAAAAATAATGCACATGATGAGAAATGATTATCCAATTTTTAAAAAATTTGGCGAAATTTATTTTTCAACCGTTAAGCCTACATTTGTGAAAGCTTGGCATTTACATAAAGAGGCTACTTTAAATTATGTTTGTATAAAAGGAAAAGTAAAGCTTGTTTTATATGATGATAGAAATAAAAGTAATACTCGCGGAGAATATCAAGAATATATTTTATCACCATCTGATTATTTCATGGTTACTATCCCGCCACTTGTATGGAATGGATTTAAAGGAGTAGACAAAGATGAGTCCATTATAGCTAATTGTATGACAATACCGCACAACGAAAATGAGATGGTAAGAACGGAACATACTAATAAAGACTTCAATTATAATTGGAATTAATTAATATTTATGGAATGTTTAGTTTGTAAAAAAAATGAAAATATCAGAATTATAGACGATTACAAACTAGAGGTAAAAGAGGATAAAAAGTTTTTCCGAGAAATGAAAATCGCCCATTGCGATAAGTGCGAATTTTCATTTGCAAATCCAATGCCAAAATTGGAAATTTTAAATGAATTTTACGAAAAAGTTTATCGATCTGCTAATAGACCCCCATACTGGGTACCTGAAAATACTAAAGATCTTGACACAAATCCTTTGGAGGACAAAAATTTAAATTATCTAGTTTACCTTACTACTTTTATTGATTTTAGAAAAATCAAAAAAATATTTGATTTTGGATCTGGATATGGGAACTTGGGATACTTACTTAAAAAAAAATTTCCCAATTTAGAATTATATTGTTCAGAAAACGACAAAGTATCTAAAGAAATTTTGAAAGAGAGAGGTTATACAAACTTTGAAGATTTAGGATTAATTAATACAAAATTTGATTTAATAATTTCACTTCATTCTTTGGAACATTTAACAAATTTGAGTATATTTTCAAAATTTGAAAATATTTTAAATGAAAAAGGAATAATTTTCTTTGAAGTCCCTAATTGCCCTTCGGAATATTTTGAAGGACGACCCTATGACTCACCTCATCTATTGTTTTTTACAAAAAAAACTTTTGAAATAATAGCAGAAAAAAATAATTTTCAGATTGAAAATTTTTGTTATTCATCCTACTCATTTGAAAATGATCATAGGTTTCAAAAAGAGTCACAAGATTTATATGAAAAGTTAAATAATGGTCTTTTCAATTTTTATAAATTGAAAAAAATGATTAAAAAAATTACTCCTAATTTTTTGATCAAATTAAAAAATAATTTCACAGTTTTAAAAGAATTAAAAAATTTTAATAGAATTGATTGGTTTGCTAATAACACTGGAAACAATTGCTATATAAGAGGAATTTTAAAGAAGAGATAAAATTTTGTAAAATTTAGCAATCAATGGGCGTGTAGTTCAGTGGTAGAACGCTTCGTTGACATCGAAGAGGCCATAAGTTCAATTCTTATCACGCCCACCACAAAATCAATAAATTAGTCATTTAATTAAGGTATTTACTTATTAGTACAAAAATAATATAAAAACTTGCCTGGTAATTATTGCGAAGGGGCCACACCCGATCCCATTCCGAACTCGGAAGTTAAGTCCTTCAGCGCCGATGGTACTTTGTCTTAAGATATG
>MDSV01186925.1_pt1 | contig 19062 bp, 17 predicted proteins | sample 810851 | NCBI WGS metagenome assembly MDSV01 (sample SAMN05326640, study PRJNA326480) | marine metagenome | isolation source: seawater | place: Atlantic Ocean: North East | collected 2012 | reverse complement strand
TGTAGCTAACTCGCTAAAATCATCTGTTGATTCATTGTTATATAGTTTTTGAAAGTATGAATCAATACTTTTAATTGACATGGAATTAATTTCATCACTATACTCGTTTACTGGATGGCCTTTTAAATAAAATCCAAGAACCTTTTTTTCTAAATTATATGATTTTAATCTTGTCTCAACAGTATCTAAATTAGATTTTAAATCAACTTTAGTTTTATCAAAAGAAAATGACTCAGACTTATTCTCAAATAATTCATGTTGTCCAGCATCCTTAGTAGTTTGCTTATGCTGACCATATTTCATAGCTTTATCTAAAGAATTTTTTAGAGATAATCTACTTTCTTTAAAACAATCAAAAGATCCAGAATAAATTAAAGCATCTATGGCCCCAATGTTGACGATACTCAATGAAACTCGTTCACAAAAATCGAATAAGTTTTTATAATCTCCATTATTCTGGCGTTCTTCTATAATATGAACAACTGCATTATAGCCAACGCCTTTAATAGCACCTAAACCATATAAGATTGATTTATCTTCTAATGATAAGAAGTTATATTCAGATGTATTAATATCAGGCTGCGATATCTTTAATCCCATTTCAATGCTTGCATCAATTAATGATATTACTTTATCAGTATTATCCATATCAGATGATAATGCAGAAGAAAGAAATTCAGATGTATAATAAGTTTTTAAAAAAGCTGTTTGATAAGAGATGAAAGCATAAGCTACAGAATGGGATTTATTAAATCCATATCCGGCAAATTTTTCCATCTTAGAAAATATAGAACTAGCTATGATAGGTGATATTTTTCTATCTTTAGCTCCATCAATAAATTTTTTCCTATGTGTCTCCATCTCATCTTTTTTCTTTTTTCCCATTGCTCTTCTTAATAAATCAGCCTCTCCTAATGAGTAACCTGCAAGAGATCTTGAAATTTCCATTACTTGTTCTTGATATAAAATTAAACCATAAGTTTCAGATAAGATAGGCTCTAATAAAGGATGTTCATAATCAATCTCTCTGCCATGCTTATTGTTTATAAAATCATCTACCATGTTAGTCCCTAACGGACCAGGTCTGTATAAAGCAACTAATGCCACAATATCATCGAAACAATCAGGCTTTAATCTTGCCATGTACCTTTTCATTCCGGATGATTCTAACTGAAATACACCTGAAGTAAGTTTGTTTTGAAGTAAATTAAAAACTTTTTTATCAGCGACTGTTATATCCTCATGTGATAGCCCTATATCTCCATGTTTTTCCTTAATTACTATTAAAGCTTTATCTATAATACTAAGTGTTCTTAAACCCAAGATATCAAATTTCACAAGTCCAAGTTTTTCGATATCATCTTTATCATATTGTGTAACAATTTCATCACTTTCCTCAACTCTGTATAAAGGTATGAAGTCGTCAATATCATTAGGCGCTACTACAATTCCAGCAGCATGTTTGCCAACATTTCTCGGTAATCCCTCTAATTTTTTTGATGTATCGATCAAGTTTCTTATCTCATCATTAGATTCATAATCTTTTCTTAATTCTTTGTTTTGTTTTAGCGCATCAAGAATTGTTATTCCAACACTAAAAGGTATCATTTTTGCAATCCTATCTACAAAGTTATACCCCATCCCTAAAACTCTACCTACATCTCTTATTACTGCTCTTGCTGATAATGATCCATATGTTATGATCTGTGAAACCTTGTTTTCACCATAAAGATCAGTAATATGATCGATTATTCTCTGTCTATTTATCATACAAAAATCAATATCAAAATCAGGCATTGAAATTCGCTCAGGATTTAGAAACCTCTCAAAGAGCAAATTATGTTTAATTGGATCTATTGATGTTATGTCTAATGAATATGCTACCAAGGAACCTGCTCCTGATCCTCGACCAGGGCCCACAGGAATAGAATTATTTTTTGCCCAATCAATAAACTCATGGACAATTAGGAAATAACTAACAAACCCCATCTCTCTAATGACATTAATTTCTGCTTTTAATCTATCATAATAAACATCTGTATTTTGAAGGTTATTCTTTTTGATAATCTCATTAAGACCAGACTCAACCTTATGATCAAAATAATCATCTATTGATCTGTTATCTGGTGTATTGAATTTTGGCAGATGATAAGAATCAGAAGAGATATGGATATTACATCTTTTTATAATTTCGGAAATATTCTCCAAAGCATCAGGCAAATCATTAAATAACTCTGTCATTTCTTTTTCTGACTTGAAGTACTGCTCTTCAGTGAACTCCTGCTGATTTACTCTATCTTCTAGTTTAATTTTCTTATTTATACAAACTCGGACTTCATGGGCATCAAAGTCTAGTTTTTCTAGAAAAAGGACACCGTTTGTTGCAACTATAGGCAAGCCTAACTCGTCAGCCATTAAGATTATTTTATTATTATATATTTCCTCATTATTAATATTAGTTCGTTCAACTTGCATATATAATCGATCATCAAAAGTATCTTTTAATGACTTTGCAAGTTTAGTTTTTTCAATAATATTATCTATTAAAAGATTAGAACCAAAGATTCCTTTCCTGCCTCCAGTTAAAATTAAAATACCTTTATTATATTTATCTAATTGCTCGAGAGTTGCGCCAGGATTTTCATTTGGTCTTTTTTTAACATGAATCTCAGATATAAGTTTAATAAGATTTTTATATCCATCAAAATTTTGGCATAGCGCAATAAATATTCCATCTGGTTGTTTTGATAATTTATTTTTTAAAGGTATTTCACAGCCAATAATTGGTTTAATGTTATTATCAATACATTTTTGATAAAATTTAATTGCTGCAAACATATTTATATGATCAGTTATAGCTAAGGATTTAATTTTACTTTTTTTAGCAAGCTTAATTAATTTATCAATATTTATCGTGCTATCTCTCAAAGAGTATGAAGAATGAAGGTGAAGTTGTGTGTAATTATTTTTCATTAAATTATTCTCTCAATGGCGCAAAACTTAGTCTATGATGAATTGATGGTCCAAACATATCTAAAGCTCTCATATGTTCTATAGTTCCATAGCCTTTATGCCTTTTAAAACCATATATGGGCAGAGCCTTGTCAAGAGTTATCATCTCTTTATCACGTAAAACTTTTGCTATAATTGAAGCTGCAGATATTTCAGGCACTGACTCATCGCCTCTGACTATACTTTCGCACTTAATGTCAATATCGGGAATAAACTTACCATCAATATATGCTATTTCTGGTATTAAATCTAAATTTTTAATTGCTTTTTTCATAGATTCCAGAGTTGCATTATGTATATTAATTTCATCAATTATATGATTATTACAGATTCCAATACCGATAGACCTAGTGTGTCTAAGTATATATTGAGAAAGCTCCATTCTCTTATTAGCTGAGGCCTTTTTTGAATCAATCATTAATGCCTTGTCTGCTGATTTTTTTAGTATAATTGCCACAGATACTACTGGGCCGGCTAAACATCCGCGTCCAACCTCATCAACACCAGCAAAAATTTGACTTGTCATAACTAGTTCACTATATATAATTGAGATATTATAAATATAACAAAAAATATTAATCAATACTTCATATGAGAACAAATAAAATAAATATAGCAGTAATTGGTATTGGTTATTTAGGCAAATATCACTTAGAAAAGTTCTTATTGCATAAAAATTGTACAACCAAGTGGATTGTAGATACAAATCACAAAAAAATAAATATGGTAAAGCTCAAAGACATTGGGGTAACCAATAATTATAAAGATATACTGGATGATATAGATGCTGTATCAATTGTAACACCTACAAAATCTCACTATGAAATAGCCAGATATTTTTTAAGTCACAAAAAACATGTTCTGATCGAAAAACCAATGACACAGACAGTATTGCAAGCTCATAAATTAATAATGTTAGCTAAAAAAAATAAAGTTATACTCCAAGTGGGTCATCTTGAAAGATTTAATCCAGTAATGAAAAAACTTAGCAAAGATATTAAAAACCCAGTTTTCATTGAAGTTCATAGATTAGCAGAATTTAACCCAAGGTCTACCGATGTAAATGTTATTTTCGACTTAATGATACATGATATTGATATCGTGACTAGTTTGATCAAAAAAAAGATAAAAAGTATTTCTGCGTTTGGAAAGAAAATAATAACTAATAGTATCGATATAGCAAATGTTAGGATAGAGTTTTATGGAGGTGCCGTAGCAAATCTTACAGCAAGCAGGATAAGCCAGAAAAATGAGAGAAAAGTTAGGATATTTGAAAAAGACAGGTATTATTCAGTTGATTTTATGAACTCTAATATCAAAAGATATAATAAAGGCTCAAAAAACAAGAAAGGTCTATTTGGGTATAAAGAATTTAATTATGTAAAAGCTGATTCATTAAAAGAAGAGATTAATAACTTTATATTATCATGCCTCGGAAAAGATAAGCCACTTGTTGATGGAGAACAAGGAATGAATGCTGTAAAAACAGCAACAATAATTTCAAAATTATTATGAAAAAAATAAAGATATTTGATTTAAAAGATCAATATAAAAAGATTGCTAAAGAAGTTAATAAGAACATTATAGATATTCTTAGTTCTGGACAATATATTTTAGGAAGAAATGTTAGAGATTTAGAGGATAAGTTTGCTAAACATGTTGGCTCAAAATATGCGGTATCATGCAACTCGGGTACAGATGCATTATTATTATCATTAAGGGCGATGAACATAGGAAAAGGAGACGAGGTGATTACCACACCCTTTACTTACTTTGCAACAGCTGAGGTTATTGCATTAACAGGTGCTAAGCCAATTTTTGCAGATATTAATCCCCATACTTTTAATATTAACCATAAATTAGTTGAAAAATTAATAAATAGAAAAACAAAAGCCATTATACCTGTTCATCTATTTGGACAATCTTGTGAAATTACTAAAATCAAAAATTTATGTAAAAAATATAAAATTAGCCTAATAGAAGATTGTGCACAATCTTTTGGTGCAAAAAAGAATAATAAATATACGGGTACATTTGGTGATTTTGGATGCTACAGTTTCTTTCCAACAAAAAACTTGGGCTGTGCTGGGGACGGAGGTATGATTGTAACAAATAGTTTACAAAGATCTAAGATACTACAAAAACTTAGAAATCATGGAGGCATAATAAGAAATATTCATGAATATATTGGCTATAACTCGAGACTTGATGAAATACAAGCATCAATATTAATCACTAAGCTTAAAATAATTGATAATATAAATGAGAAACGTATAAAAATAGCAAATAAATATAAAACTTTAATTAACAATAAAAATATCTCAGTCCCTTATCAAATGGCTGACAACTATCATGTATATAATCAATTCACTTTAAAAGTTAAAAATAGAAAAAAGTTTATCTCTTATTTAGAAGATCATAACATCCCATTTGGAGTATATTATCCAATTCCAGCTTATAAACAGAAAGCATTTAAGAAATATAATTATAAATATAATCTCAAAAATGTAGAAAAAATAACTAAAGAATGTATTTCTATACCGATATATCCAGAATTAGATAATGATAGTATTGAATATATAGCAAAAATTATTAATAAATTCTGATGATACCAAAAAAACATATATTTATAGTGGCAGGAGAATCATCAGGTGATCAGCATGCAGCCAAATACATAAAAGCTCATCAATCAATTAGTTCAACTATAACTTTCTCTGCGATTGGTCAAAATGAAATTAAAAAAACTGGCGTAGATTTAGTTTTCAACTCAGAAGAAATTTCAGTCGTAGGTATCATAGAAGTCATATCGAAATTTAGAAAGATAACTAAAGCACTCCAAATCGCATATGATCATATTGATAAAACACAACCTGACTTGATTATTCTTGTTGATTATGTTGAGTTTAATCTGAAAATTGCTAAGTATGCTAAAAAGAAAGGGGTAAAAGTTTTATTCTATATAGCTCCTCAAGTATGGGCTTGGAGAGAAAAAAGAATTGCCAATATTTTAAATGTAGTAGATCACTTGGCAGTGGTATTTCCATTTGAAGAGAAATTATTTAAAAAATATACTCAGAATGTAACATATGTTGGTCATCCATTGGCTGATAATCCCAAGTTTAAAATTAAAATTAATAAATATAATGATAAAAAAACTGATATTGGAATATTTCCGGGTAGTAGAGATTCAGAAATTAAAAACAATCTACATACAATGCTAAATTGTATAAAACTATCAAATAATGAAGATATTACCGATAAAAATATTAAAATATTTTATTCTAATCAAACAGCAAAAAAAACAATACTTAACTTGCTACCTGACGGGTGGGAAAGGATTTTGGCAGATGGAAAAGATTCTCAAGAAATTATGAATTGTAGAAAGGCTATTACTGCTTCTGGCACAATTACTTTAGAGCTAGCTCTTTTGAAAATCCCAATGGTGATCGTATATCGCCTAACATTTCTTACGTACCTTATAATGAAAAGTATGGTTAAAGTTAGATTTATTGGTCTAGTTAATTTGATTCTAGGCAATGAATTAGGGTCAAAACCAATAGTTAAAGAATTCATTCAACCTGATTATAATGATGAAATACAAATAATGGTAGAATTACAAAAGATTGATCATGATTCTGCATATAGAGACAAAATAGAACTTGGATATGATGACATCAGAAATAACCTTAAAGGAGGCGCAGCTGAAAATCTAGCTATTTTAGCCGAAAAACTATTAAAATAATTATCTAGTAACACCTCTCTCGCTACTATTAATAAAATTTAAAAAGTAATCTACTTCTGGACAATTTATGTTGAGTTTTTTAAAACTTTCTAAAACTTCATCTCTATTAGATTTAGATTTAATAAACAATTTAAAAGTTTTTTCTAGAGATGATATTACGTCTTGAGAAAAACCTTTTCTCTTTAACCCAGCAGTGTTGATTTTATAAGCTTGAGCATGATTACCAGCTACTAATGTATATGGAGTAATATCTCTTGAGATAACAGATCCCAAACCACTGAATGCATAATCACCAATATCACAGAATTGATGAACCAAAGTAAATCCGCCAAGAGAAACATGATCCCCAACTCTGACATGGCCAGCTAAAGATGCGGCATTAGATAATATGCAATTATCTTTTATAACGCAGTCATGAGCAACATGGCTATATGCCATAAATAAGTTATTTGAGCCAATGCGAGTTTCATGGATACCCGTAATAGTTCCACGATTAATTGTACAATACTCTCTAAAAATATTATTATCACCAATCACTAACTTAGTATCTTCACCATTATACTTAAGATCTTGAGGGTCATCTCCAATAGAGGCAAATTGGTATATATGATTATTTCTACCAATAGATGTATGATTCTTTATTACTACATGAGGCTCAATTATACTATTAGCGGCAATTTCGACATTATCATTAATAATGGAGTATGGCCCTATTTTGACAGACGAATCTATCTGGGCTGATTTTGAAATAATTGCAGTTGAGTGGATCATTTTTTTTCTCTAACTGCTCCTATTAATTCCGCTGAGCAAACTATTGCATCATCAACCTTACATGTAGCAGTAAATTTATGTACATCTCTTTTGCTTTGATTTAATTTAACATTAATTATTAAAACATCACCAGGAACAACCGGTTTTTTAAATCTAGCCTTATCGATCCCTACAAAAAAATATAATAAATTATCTTTTTCACGTTCATTACTTTTAAAGTCTAACAATGCTGTAGCCTGAGCCATAGCTTCTAATATTAATACACCTGGAAAAACTGGATAACCAGGGAAATGACCTTGAAAAAATGGTTCATTATTACTAACATTTTTTTGTGCTACCAAATAATCATGCTTCTTAAATTCTATTATCTTATCAATCAATAGAAATGGATATCTGTGTGGTAAATAGTTTTGAATATCATTATTGCTCATATTTGCTCCAGTATTATATTTTTTTCTTTATAATTTTTGCTAATGAATTTAGTTCTTTAAATCTCGCTTGATTTTTTCTCCATGAAGCGACTGGCTCAACAGTTGTTCCAGAAGCATACATTCCTTGCTCTATAATAGACTTCGTTACCATTGTCATGGCATGGATATGAACATTATCTGTAATAGATATATGACCATTTATACCTGCTCCACCACCTATTGTGCAATTCTTGCCAATGGTAGTACTACCGGCAATGCCTACACAAGCAGCAATAGCTGTATTTTCGCCTATAATCACATTATGAGCAATATGCACATGATTATCAATTTTAACGTTATTTGATATAGTAGTGCTATCTAACGTGCCTCTGTCTATAGTCGAATTTGCGCCAATCTCAACATTGTCTTCAATAATCACATTACCAATATGTGGGACTTTAATCCATTTATCTTTATCTTTAACCAGGCCAAATCCATCGGAACCTATTATAGTTCCAGAATGAATAATAACGTTTTTACCAATATGAGTCTGATCATAGATCGTAACATTGGGATAGATTATTGAATTATCTCCAATAGATACATTATTCCCTATAACTACATTTTTACCGATTAGCACACTTGCAGATATCTGATTAGTTGCAGGAGTATCAGAGAATAATGAACTATTAGAAACATTAAGCGATTCATTAATTAATTGAGAAAAAATTAACAAAGGGTTTTCGCTAATAATAAAAGAAATAGATGTTGTATTGATTATTTTATATATTTCTTTTGTTGTGATTAAGCAATTTATTTTAGACTTATCCAGTAATGATAAGTTTTTAGAATCAGAAACATAGGTTAATGAGTTTTCTTTACTATTAGAGAGGCTACATACAGAATCAATTTCAAGCGAATCATTACCAATAACAGAGCAATTATAAAGTGTAGATATTTCTTTTAAAGAATATTTCTTTTTAAGCTTCATTATTGAAGTTTTGAGATAATCTCTTGAGTAATATTAATATATTTTTTTGCATAAAGTGTCGTACCATCTGCTCTGATGATAATATCGAAGTCATTTTTTTCAGCATAATCTGTAATAGCTTTTTCAACAATTGATCTAATTCTGGTTAATTCAGTTTGTTGTACTTTTTGAAGATCTGCCTGAATTTTTTCCTGTCCAGTTCTAAATTTAGTCTCTATAGTCTGTATTTTTGTTACTAGATCTTTTTTTTCATTATCGGACATTACAGCTTCATTTTTGAGATACTTATCATTCAGACTATTCCATTCTTGCTCTAATGTCTTTAAATTCCGAGCTCTAGGATCAAACTGTTTTTTTACTTTTTCTTGAGACTCTCTATATATTGGAATTTCTTTAAATAATGTATCTAAGTTAACTATTCCCATTTTAAGTTCTGCGCTAGCAAAATTTGGCAAAAAGAGAGTTATAATAGTCAATGATATAATGTAAGTAAATTTATTTTTCAACATTCTAAAAAGCTCCTCCTAATTGGAATACTACAGGCTGGGTGTCATCCCCTTCTTTGGATTTTAATGTATCAACAAAACCTATTGTTACACCCCCTATAGGCGTGAGAACATTAAATTCAATCCCATAACTTGCCCTAAGCTCATTGTATGCGAAATCATTAACTTTCTCAAATACGTTACCAATATCAACAAATAAAGTAGTTCTTAACGACCTTGTATCCTCACCTAAAAAAGCTGGCGGTGAAAATATCCAATTAAATTGAGCTGCAGATAAAAAATCTCCTCCTACAGCATCACACTCTATAAATTTACCTGGAACAGCTTTTGCGGCACACGTATTTTCAGATCTTCCAGCATTATATGTTAAGGGGCCTAGGCTTGAGCCTTTAAAACCTCGGACAGTGCCGTTGCCTCCAGCAAAATACTTATTATAGAATGGCAAAGATGTTGACCCATTTAAACCCACTCCTAATCCAATAATTGTTTTAGCCTGTAAAACTGTTGGCCAATCAAAACCAAAGGTCTTCAAAATATGTCCCTTATTAAATTCTGTTCTAAAAAATGTTGATGCATATGATGCTCCTTCTAATCCCAAAAATAATTCACCTGTCACAGAAGTCAGTAGCCCACTTTCAGCAAATACCGTTCTATTTCTCGTATCATTAACAAAACTACTTTTAAGAGATACACCAAAAGATGTATTGCCATGATCAGCAATATGATGAGTTACTATAACTGGAGAATAGATTGTTGTTGTAAAATCTGTATAGGTTATATCATACCCAATACCAAAGGTTGATGTCTCAGAAATAGGCATATTATATAAAACACCACCACCTAAAACATCTGATAAATAAGATGATGTTGAAGTACCACTTACATCTGTCTGACTAATACGAGCGTTAATAGTTTTACTGACACCATCAGCAGTATAGAATGGATCGGTCAATAAAAACTGTAAAGATGTATTCACGGTACTTTTTGAAGCCTTTAACCCAACATTTTGACCTATACCCAAGAAATTATCTTGTTGAAGATTAATATCAAATATTGCACCATCAGTATCAGACCAACCAGCACTAACTTTAAATTCACCAGATTTTCTCTCTTTAATTTTAAATGTTACATCAACAAGATCGCTCGAATTAGAAACTTTAGTTTTTTCAACAGAAACACTTTCAACAAACTTCAATCTTTGTAGGCGTATTTTTGATCGTTCAATTTTTCCATTATCATGAAGAGATGATTCAAATTGCCTTAATTCACGTCTATACACTTCATCATTGGTATTTTCATTGCCAATAATATTTATTCTTCTTACTATGCTTCTCTGCCCTGGATCAATTCTAAATTCAACATCAACTATTTTAGTTGCATCATCTATTATTGGAATAGACTGAATTTGAGGAAAGGCAAAACCTATATTACCTAGCATATACGATACAACATCTTCAGCTTGTTTTAGTTTCCCTCTTGAGAAAGTTTGTTTCGGCAAGATTATAGATGAAATATTACTTATAACACTATTTGGCGGCAAGACACTGTTACCGAAAAGTTTTATATCTCCAAACTCATACTTTTTGCCCTCATCAATATTTATAGTTATTATTATATCTTTATTATTATTTGATAAGTTTACTTGATTTGAGATAACACGAAACCTTACATATCCTCTATCATAATAATAATTCTCTATTTTAGAAATATCAGATCTAAGGACTGAACTTGAATATGTGTCTTTTGAAGACCAGAACTCAAAAAAATACTTGGTACCAAGAGTCATAATGCTAAGTAGTTTTTTATTATCAAAAGCTTTATTACCAACAATATTGATCTCTTTGATGGTTGAGGCTTCACCTTCTTTGATAACTAATTCCAAGCTCACTCTATTTCTCTCTAATTTTGTAACCTTAGTTGATATAGATGCATTATATCTTCCTCTATCAAAGTATAGTCTGACCAGCTCTTGTTCAATCTTATCAAAAATATTTTTATCATAAGGTTGAGTTCTTGATATTCCAACATCTTCTAAAGCAGTTATGATATCTTCGTCTTCAATAATATTGTTATCAGTAATAATAATATTTGAAACAATAGGTTTTTCTTTAACAGAGATAATTAAATCATTGAAATTTTGAGTGACGGCAATATCATCAAAATAATTAGTCTGATAAAGTCTTTTTATAATATCTTGAATTAAGGTTGATGAAACAACGTCTCCTTTAGATATATTTGCATAACTCAAGATTGTATCATTCGTAACTCGTTGATTGCCTTGAATAATAATATTTGAAATTAATATTTTATCGTCAGAGACATCTTCTTCAGCAAAAGAAATATTTCCTGCAAAGATCGATAATAATAAAAATATCATTAAAGTTAATTGTTTATGCATTAACCAACGAGCCTCACATAATCATTATAAAATGCTAGTATCATAATTCCAAAAAGAATTATCAATCCAAACTGTTGAGCAACTAATTGTATTTTTTCAGATACTGGATGTCCAGTTAACATCTCTATAATATAATAAACCAAGTGTCCACCATCTAAAACAGGAATTGGCAATAAATTCAAAACACCAAGACTAATACTTAATATAGCCAAAAGATATGCAAAATAAACAATGCCCATTGAAAGAGACTTACCAGAAAACTCTGCAATACTTAATGGTCCACTTATGTTGTTGGTATTAGCTTGTCCTGTAAATAATTCAAAAATCATTTTAAATGTCAAAACTGAAAAATCATAAGTCAAAATAATTGACTTATAAATAGATTCAATCAATGGATACTTAACCATTACTCTATAGTCATTTAGTGTATTCCTATCAGGAGATATTCCAGCATAACCAACAGTTTCATTAGCAATTATTTTACTTAAAGGCACTATAACAATATCGATATAATTATTATTTCTCAGCACCTTGAGCTGCAGTATATTATTAGGATTATTTTTTAAAGTAGAGCTAAGAGTGTCCCAATTGATAATCTCAATATTATTTACCGATATGACTTTATCACCAATCTCCAAACCGGATAAAGATGCTGGAGAATTATCTTCAATAAAACCAATAATAGCTGGGAATTCAGGAGTCTTAACTTTTAAACCTATATTTGTAATAATGTCCCCATCCAATTTCAGTATGTCTTTATCATATTTTATTGGTACAACTTGAATATTATTAGAATCAGACTTGATATGGATATTCAAATTTTTAGAATTAACAACACTATTTAATATTTCAATTCTAACGTCTTGCCATCTTTTCGTATTAATATCATTTACCTTTATAATCTCATACTTCTGCATTAAATCTGAAGTCTGTGGCAGATGATTGTCAATAGAAGTAATGTAAGGTTTCATTCCAGTGATGCCAGAGAAATGAACAAATATAAAAAATATCACAGCCAAAATTAAATTAAAAGCAGGTCCGGCAGCTACTATTAAAAATTTTTTATAGACAGATTGTTTATCAAAACATTGATTTAGTGACTGTTCATCCAAAGTCTCTTCAGATTCTCTGGATTCAAGCATTTTAACATAACCGCCCAAGGGAATAAGACCAATGGAGTATTCAGTGCTATCTACAGAAGATTTCTTGGTATAGATTTTTTTGCCAAAGCCAATACTAAAGTTCAGAACTTTAACATTGAATAATCTAGCTATATAGAAATGACCAAACTCATGAAAGGTTACAAGAATACCTATTGCAATAAAAAACCCAATGATGCTTTGTATTATTTCCATTTAACCTTTATGTATTCTGAAACTTGATCTCTTGTTAATTGATCACAAGCTAAAATAGATTTTAATGAGCTATTTTTAGCAAATTGCATATTTTTCAATGCATAGTTAATTATAACTGGTATATCGACAAATTTAATCTTATTTTGAAGAAATTTTTCAACAGCAACCTCATTAGCAGCATTTAACACAGTTGGAGCATTATGCCCTATTTCTAGGGCTTTTATACATAAATCAAGACATTTAAATTGATTTTTTCTAACTTTTCTAAATGTAAGAGATTTTAAATCATCAAACTTTAAGTCTTTTAAATCAATGCTATTCCTATCAGGCCATGACAAGGCATAACTAATAGCAACACGCATATCATGATTACTCATATGAGATATGATAGCACCATCAGTAAATGAAACTAATGCATGCACTATACTTTCTGGATGAATAAGAATTTTAATTTGCTCTGGCTTTAAATTAAATAGTATCGAGGCTTCAATAACTTCAAGACCTTTATTCATCATTGTTGCGGAATCTATAGATATTTTTTTACCCATTTTCCACTTAGGATGTTTTATAGCTTGCTTAGAAGTTACCTTTAATAATTCTTTATCTGAATATTCTAAAAATGGACCGCCTGATGCTGTTAACGTTATATAACTAATTTTATTACGATTAACTATCATATTTTTACAATTATAATCTAAACCTAATGTTGTCATAATCTGAAGTATTGCATTATGCTCACTATCTACCGGAATTATAATAGCCCCGCTTTTTTGCGCAGTCTTAATCATCAATGATCCTGACATGATCAGTGATTCTTTATTTGCCAAAAGTATTTTTTTACCTTTTTTAATAGCTGCAAATGTAGGTTTTAGCGCAGCAGCTCCCACTATTGCTGATAGAATATATTTTGCCTTTAGATGTTCCGAAACATAGATTAAACCTTTTACACCAAACAATATTTTTGTTTTAACATCATAATTCAAGCATAATCTTTTCAGTTTCAGTGCGTCTTCTTCGTCACTAATAACTGCATATTTTGGATTATACCTCTTAATTTGTTGTAACAGTAAAGTCAGGTTTTTATCAGCTGTAAGTGCAAAAATTGGATACTTTTTTTTAACCTTTGATAATATTGATAAGGTATTTATGCCAATTGTGCCTGTAGAACCTAGTATAGTAATCATTATAAAAATAACCAGACTTGAAAAATTGATATTGTAGGGAGATAGCTATCCAGTCTATCAAGAACTCCTCCATGGCCAGGTAATACTTTACCTGTATCTTTTACGTTATAAAATCTTTTAAAGATGCTCATAGATAAGTCACCTACAGTGCAATACATGCAACATAATAGCATAAATAATAAGTCTTCAATCATAAGTGGTTTGTTTAATATAAATATAAATATAAATGAAAAGAGTAAAAGCGGAATTAATAGTGATCCTATTAGACCCATTATAGTTTTTTTTGGACTAATATGTTCACATAATTTCTGTTTACCAAAAAATTTACCTACAAAATATCCTGAAGCATCAGTTAAAGAGACAATTAATATCAAAGAAAGTAGATAAATGTGTATGTTTGAATCAGGCATAGAAAAGAGTAAATATTTATTATCATCTAAAACAGATGCGGATGAAGTGCTACCTAATGACATTAATAAAAACCATGCATTAATAATCATATATAATCCTATTACTGATGAATTTAATGATAAAATTTTCTTATAAAATCTAGAATCAAAGTAGATATCAAATAATATAAGTGTCCATATGATTATCGAAAGGTAAGATAGAATAAAAACCGTTGAGTGGTTATGATATACCAATAGTAAAATCATAGATAAAACCATCAGTAAAAGGTAAATTATAATAGATTGATTTGACTTCCTTGAAACTCTAAGCCATTCATAAAAACCATATAAAGATAAGAGAGTAAAAATCACTCCAATATAAAATAATGGCAAATAAAAGATAAGTCCAAAAAAAATAAGACCTAGTATGGCTCCTGTGATGATACGATTAAGCATCTTCTTTTGCAGATTTATTAATTTCTACTAATGCGCCAAACTTCCTAATAGTTTTAAAATAGTGCTTAATTGCCAAATCTAGTTCTTTCTCATCAAAATCCGGCCATAAACAATCTGTAAAATATAGTTCTGTATATGCATGCTGCCATAACATAAAATTGCTCAGCCTTTGATGTCCGGCCGTTCTAATCAATAAATCAGCAGAGGAACCTTCGAGTGACAGGAAAGGCTCTATGTCATTAACTGTAATATTTTTGGACTGTAGAGACTTATGATTTGTTTTAAGCATGTTATTAAATGCATTAACGATATCCCATTTTCCACCATAATTTATTGCAAAGTTTAGTTTTAGATTAGTATTATTCTTAGTTAATTCTTCTGCGATTCTAATATTTTTCAAAAGTCGATTACTGAACTGACTCATATCTCCAATAAATGTGAGTTTAACATTATTTTCATGCAGTTCTTCAACATATTTAACAATTGATTCTTCAAATAGTGATAATAAAAATTTAACTTCATAGTTTGGCCTTTTCCAATTTTCACTACTAAAAGCAAATAACGTGAGTTCTTCTATTTGTCTAACAGAACATGCTGATACAATTTTGTTTATTGACTTGATGCCTTCACGATGACCATAAGCTCGGGGCATACCATGTTTCCTAGCCCATCTTCCGTTGCCATCCATGATTATAGATATATGAGATATTTTTTTTGAGGACATTTCTATACTTCGCTTATTTCAGCAATTTTTTTATCTACTGATTCTTCGGATAATTTAATATATTTATCTGTTAAATCTTGTATTTCTATCATATAGTCACGTTCGAAATCTTTAGAGATTTTTTTATCTTTTTCTAAATTACTAATACTCGTGTTTATATTCCTTCTGATGTTTCGTAATGATACTTTTGTATTCTCGCCTTCTTTTTTCAAGACCTTGATTAAGTCATTCCTTCTTTCTTGTGTTAATGGCGGTATCTTAATGTGTATATTTAATCCATTTATAACCGGTGATAACCCAAGATTCGAAGTTAAAATAGCCTTCTCAATAGCCTGTATAGCAGTTTTATCCCAGACATTTAAACTTATTGTTGCAGCATCCGTTACAGTGATGTTAGCCAGTTGTTTGAGTGGTGTTTTAACATCAAAATAATCTGCTTCAACATGATCTAACATGCTTGGATTTGGCCGCCCGGCTCTTATCTTTGAGCAAGCACTATTAAGCGAATCAATTGCTTTGGCCATACTTAGATCTGCATCTTTTTTAATATCGTCAAACATAATTATATAATTTTAGTCCCTATCTTATCATCTAATATAGCTTTTTTTAAGTTTCCATTTTTAAGTATATTAAATACTTTTAATGGCATCTTATTTTCTTGACACATTATTACTGCAGTTGCATCCATTACTGCTAATTTTTCAGCAATAATATCCCTATATGATATCTCTTTATATAGTGTAGCATCATGATGTATAGCTGGATCTTTATTATAAATACCATCTACCTTGGTTCCTTTTAACATGATTTCTGCACCTAACTCAATAGCCCTCAGACTAGCAGCAGAATCTGTAGTAAAAAATGGATTTCCAGTACCGGCTGCAAGAACTACCACTCTATTTTTTTCTAGGTGCCTTTCAGCTTTACGTTTAATATATTTTTCACATACAGCATCAATTGTAATTGATGACATGACTCTACATTCAATATCTAGCTTTTCTATTGAACTTTGTAAAGCCAGAGAATTTATTACAGTAGCAAGCATACCCATATGATCAGCAGTCACACGTTGTATTCCTAGTTTTTCTAGATCTGATCCCCTAAAAAAATTTCCACCGCCAATTACGATGATTAGTTGAATATTAGACTTATGAATATGTGATAATTGAGCAGCTAAGTCAGAAATGAAAGAATCATCAATTCCATATTCTTTAGTTCCAATCAAGGCTTCTCCGCTAAGCTTGAGTAGAACCCTTTTATACTTGAGGGATGACATTTATTTAATTTGATTATAGACTTCTTCGGCAAAGTCTTCTTTCTTTTTATCTATTCCTTCACCTAGCTGATATCTATTGAAATAAATAATTTCATTATCCTTAAGAATTTTCTTAAGAGTTAACGAACCGTCTTTAATAAATGGCTGATTTAATAAAGTATTCTCTGATATGAATTTTTTAACCTTACCTTCCATAATATTTCTTTTAATATCATCTTTTTTATCTATCTTATCTAGTTCAGCTTTATAGACATCTTTCTCGTTAGCCAATATTGCAGGATCTATTGAACTTTCATCTAGCGCTAACGGGTTTGAAGCAATAATTTGCATACAAATATCTTTTGATAACTGGTCATCAGGAGTTTTTAAGACTACAAGAGCACCAATTTTATTATTATGAGAATAGCCTAGGACCGAATTAGTCTCTTTATTAAATAGCTGATATCTTCGAATTTGAATATTTTCTCCAAGCTTCGTAACATAATTCTTTCTTAGTGCTTCTAATTCAGTTTTTGCAGATTCATTATCAGATGCCATAAACTTATCATAGTCTGAATGACTTGTATTAGAAACTATAACGCATGTCTGCTTGACATAATCAATGAAATCATCACTTTTAGCAACAAAATCTGTTTCAGAATTTATTTCAATTAACATGGCAGACTTATCACTATTGAAAAAATAAACTACACCTTCTGCAGCTATCCTAGAAGATTTCTTATCAGCTTTAATGCCTTCTTCGGATCTCATTAACTTAACTGCTTCGTCTATATCATTTGACGATCTTACAAGATATTTTTTACAGTCTAGTATTCCAGCACCTGTTATATCGCGTAATTTCTTAAGTAAATCTAATTCTGATGACATTTACTTCTCGGCGTTATCATCTGTTGCTTTTGTTTCCACAGATTCGTTATCACTAGATTCTAACTCTTTTTTATTGATATCAATAACCTGTTTCTTCTTGAGGCTTTTCGTTTTAACAGTAGAAGAATCAGCTTTTGCTTTAACCTCTTTTGATGGAGACGTGACAGCTTTACTGAATTTACTTTTTGTATTTATAATTATATTAGTTATTTCTTTAACAAATAATTCTATAGATGACATAGAGTCATCATTGCCAGGAATCATATAATCGACACCATCAAATGAATTATTACTATCTACAATTGCAATTACAGGTATATTTAACTTATTAGCTTCTTGTATAGCAATTTTTTCATATCTAGTATCTATGACAAATAAAGCATCAGGTGTTGTTTCTAAATGCTTAATACCAGATAAATTTTTTTCTAGTTTTGCTATTTGTTTTTTTATTACCAACGACTCTTTTTTTGTTAATCCGTCAATAAGGGCAGTATTAAGTTGAGATTTTAAATTATCTAATTTTTGAATTGATTTTTTGACAGTATCAAAGTTTGTCAACATCCCACCTAACCATCTTATATTTACATATGGCATTTTAGCCTCACTAGCATATTTAGATACAATATCCCGAGCAGCTCTTTTAGTGCCAACAAATAATATTTTGGAGTTATTTTTAGTGATTTTTTCGATAAAATTCTTAGCGTTGTTAAAATGAGTTATACTCTTCTCAAGATTAATTATGTGCAGTTTTTTGAATGTAGTATATATGTATGGGCGCATTTTAGGGTTCCAATATTTAGATTGATGACCGAAATGTACACCTGCATTAATCATCTCTTTAATAGATATATTTGACACCAGTTTCTATGCTCCTTTAACATTAAATAACAATACTATTCACATTAAATATTGTTGATAGGGTTTTTTATCATATTTACATGGATTCAACAATAAAAATCTGATAATTTGACCTAAAAAGTG
>MDSV01116403.1_pt1 | contig 19063 bp, 21 predicted proteins | sample 810851 | NCBI WGS metagenome assembly MDSV01 (sample SAMN05326640, study PRJNA326480) | marine metagenome | isolation source: seawater | place: Atlantic Ocean: North East | collected 2012 | reverse complement strand
GTTCACTTCAGCAACTCGCTCAATTTGTAAGTTTTCAAAGCCCTGAAAGATAGGCAAAAGGGAGATAGAGGCAATGAATAAACTTTCGATTATTTTTAGCCTGCTATTGGCTTTTTTCTCAGTATCATCAACACATAGTCAGGGTGTCAATTTTAGTGATCTTCAATTAAATATCGGTATCTTTACTGGTGTCATGGAAGATGCGCTAGAACTTGATCAAAATACAGGGTTGTTCGGAATGCGTTTGGGCGGTATTTACGCAACCTATCTAGTTGGACAAGGTGTGCTCTTTGAGGTGCGGACACCTTTGGCTAATGAGCGCAACCGTTTAAGTTTGGTGTCCCTAAATTCGGCCATGCAGCCACTACAACCAGGCGAAAACCCATTTGAAAGGATTGGACGACAAACTAGACCTCTAACTTCACTGCCGCAAGAAAATGATAGTACAGAAGCTTATGGTTTGTATCAGAATATGATGGAGCGTATTTCCAAGGTTGATTACTCTATTGCTGTAAGTAAAGCGATAGAGCAAGCTTCGGTCTCTGTGAGATCACTCAGGACACTAGGTAACATAGATGATGTTGAGTACGAAGAATTACAGATTGAATTAGAAGTAATGCGAGAAAACATGCAGGAAAATATTGATCAAATCGGAGCATTAGAACAAGAAATTCGTGTTGCTAGCGCTGCGACTAATCAAGCGGATAGTGTCGAATCAGAAGTAAGCTCACGGCTAGATCTATTACTTGGGAAGATAGAACCCCTTAGGCAGCGAGCCATGAGTAGGGCTGTTGAATTAAAAGCTGAAACTGAGCTTGCTGAACAACGTTATATTGCTCGTTGGCATGATGAGGTCAGTGAATTTGAACAAAATTTGTATATGGTTATGTGTAATTACGGATCAACTCTGCGTGCTTTACCAGAAGATGAAAATATCTCAATCATACTAAAAGGGTTGGGTGAAGATTCGGAAACAACAACGCGACGGCCTGACAAGATTCATATATTGCTGAAGCGGGATGTTCAAGAGTGTCAACAGGGTGAAATTGATATTGCCGAATTAAGAGAGCGCTCTGAGCATTACAGTTACTAGAGTAAACGAACTTAGAATGCATCTGTCCGTTAAGCATACTAAAGACTCGATTAGCCGATAATGTCTTTGCTGTGGATGCTATACTCATAAATGTGAAGCAAATATCAATAAATGTGAAGTTTTTACACACTGTAAGAAAGCAGAATTTTGGCTTGGTCTTCCCTTGGAATATTAGATAAAATGCGCACCGTGTGGTTTGAGGGACGGCGTTGATTTTGATTTATGTGCACGTTCTAACCAACAATTAAAAAGCTCTAAGAAGCTTGGATTAAGGGGATGTAGATGGACTGTCCGAAGTGCAATTCTGAAATGCAGGAAATGAAGATCGAGACCCTTCACGGTCAGGTGATCATTGATAAGTGTAATAGTTGTAAGGGCCTATGGTTCGATAATGGTGAAGCTGAGCAGTTGAAAGGTGGCTGGATGGCGGATTTTGCTGACAGCGGAGACCCCACTATTGGCAAGACTTATAATACTGTTAGAGACATTAAGTGCCCCCGCTGTGGAAAGCCAATGACGAAATTAAATGACCCAAAACAAGGTCATATAGAGTATGAGGCTTGTGCTGAACATGGCATGTTCATGGATGCTGGAGAGTTTACTGATTATAAGCATGAAACATTATTAGATATTTTTCGTGATGCTGTTGCCTCACTAAAACGCAGCTAGGTTTTTAGCTTCTGATAATTTAGATTTAGAAATGCCATCTGGGGTGATTCCAGATGGCATTTTTTATGGCAGCCGGACTCGGTGTAGGAAATTTTCCGATATCAGTCCAGTGTGCTTCCGCGTTATGGAAGTCTGACCCCACAGAGATGAATAAAGACGCAGATTCTGCGAGTTGCTCCAAGTGCCTTTGCATTAGCGGATCAATGCCGCCATAACTCACTTCCATTCCATCACCTTCATTAGCTTTAAAATGAGTAATCAGAGCTTCTAACTTGCGTTTGTTCAAGCTATATCTTCCTGGATGGGCAAGCACTGTCAGTCCTGCTGCATTATGAATGGCGTTGATAGCCTCATAAAGTGGAATCCAAGTAAAGGGCACATAAGCTTTGCCCTTTTTGCCTAAGTATTGCTTAAAAGCTTTTTGTTTGTTCTTTGTATGGCCGGAGAGGACTAGGAAGTCAGCGATGTGACTTCGAGTAAAAGTAGTTGAGGCTAAGGCATCGAGATAATCTAACAGCCCTTCAATGCCATTAGCCTCAAGTATTTGATTAATCGCCTCGCATCGGGATCGCCTCGCCGTTTGTTGTTTGTATAATATGTTTTTTAACTCAGTGTTTTCCCAATCAATCCCTAACCCAATGAGATGTATTTCTTGTGTTTCCCATTGACAGGATACTTCAATGCCGGGAATCAGTTGTAGTCCATAATAATCGTCCAGAGGTTTTTCCAAAGCTGTTGTGCAATCGTGGTCTGTAATTGCGAGATGGGTAACGCCATTTTCTGCAGCACGTTTTAGCAAGAAATCAGGGGCATGGTTTCCATCAGAATAATAGCTGTGACAATGTAAATCGGCTTTCATTTTTGGGCTTTAATATTCTTTGCTTTGATGTATGAGGGACAGTTTTTGCTGTTTTATTGAGTTTTTAATCATGTGAATCATAAACTATTAAATTGAGAGCAATAACCCAGTCAACTAATAGTCTCGCGATCATACCGTTCATAGCTAAATCTTTAGGTTATAAAATTAACAAAGAATTTCGTAAGGACGCCCGAAAATTCTCAAAAAAAGTTGCTAACTATCTGAAATTTCTTTGGAATAAATGCTAACTAGTCTCGATACTTCGCCGACTGTTCATCTTGCCAATACTTGACTATTTTACTTAGGTATTCGATAATTTGTCCCGAAAATCGGATGAGTTGCAGGCATTATTAATGCGTTTAACAACTAAAGGCAGATATGCGGTGACAGCAATGCTGGATCTCGCATTGCATAATGATCAGGGCCCAGTCAGTTTGGCAGATATTTCACTTCGGCAAGCAATTTCCTTGTCTTATCTAGAGCAATTGTTTGCCAAGTTAAGAAAGAGTTCTTTGGTCAATAGTATTCGCGGTCCTGGCGGTGGTTACGAACTAGAACGTCAGTCAGGCCAAATTTATATTGCAGAGATTGTCGATGCCGTTAATGAGTCCGTCGATACAACTAAGTGTCGAGGAGCCGGCGACTGTCAGGGAGGAGAAATTTGTTTGACACACTATCTTTGGGAAGATTTGAGTGAGCAGATTCATACGTTTCTTGGAGGTATCAGTCTTGCCGATTTAGTTTCGAAGAGTGAAGTGAAACGCATCGCGGAAAACCAAGATAAAAAGCAACTGCTTATGAATGATATTCAGGAAATGAGCAATCAAGAGACTCGGGTATCGGTAAGCAGTCTGTAATGAAGTAAAGGCGGAAAATTAAATGCAATATCCAATTTATTTAGATTATTCATCAACTACTCCTGTTGATCCCCGTGTATCTGAGAAGATGGTCGAATGTCTGACCCTGGAAGGAAACTTTGGGAATCCAGCCAGTCGTTCTCATTTACTGGGCTGGAAAGCAGAAGAGGCAGTTGAAACCGCAAGGCGTCAAGTCGCTGATTTAATTAACTGTGATCCTAGAGAAGTGGTTTGGACCTCTGGCGCCACAGAAGCTGACAATCTTGCTCTAAAGGGCGTGGCTCATTTCTATAGTAAAAAAGGCAAGCATATTATTACTTCGAAAATCGAACACAAAGCGGTACTTGATAGTTGTCGTCAATTAGAACGTGAAGGATTTGAAGTGACTTACTTGGACCCAGATAAGAATGGTCTAACAACACCAAGTGCGGTCGCTGATGCTATACGCGAAGATACAATTCTCGTGTCATTGATGCATGTGAACAATGAGATTGGTGTTATCAACGACATTGAAGCAATAGGCCAGCTGACTCGAGAAAAAGGTGTCTTATTTCATGTTGACGCAGCCCAGTCTACTGGGAAAATAGATATTGATTTGGAAAAGATGCAGGTGGATCTTATGTCCATGACTGCACATAAAACCTATGGACCTAAAGGGATAGGTGCTCTTTACGTTAGACGTAAGCCGCGAGTTCGAATCGAGCCTCAAATTCATGGTGGCGGCCATGAACGTGGTATGCGCTCCGGAACTTTGCCAACTCATCAGATAGTAGGAATGGGTGAAGCTTATCGTATTGCCAAAGAGGAAATGCAGGATGAGAGCACCCGAATTCTTGCGCTGCGCAATCGGCTTTTAGATGGTTTTAGCGACATGGAAGAAGTTTACGTGAATGGCGATATTGATCATCGTATCGCGGGTAATCTGAACATTAGCTTCAATTTTGTTGAAGGTGAATCGTTGATGATGGCGCTCAGAGATCTCGCTGTTTCATCTGGGTCGGCCTGTACATCAGCAAGTCTTGAACCGTCTTATGTGCTAAGAGCTATAGGGTTGAATGATGAGCTTGCGCATAGTTCGCTGCGTATGACAATTGGTAGATTCACTACAGCGGAAGAAGTTGACCATGCTATAGGAAAAATTCACGAAGCAGTTGCGAAATTAAGAGAGTTATCTCCATTATGGGATATGTATAAGGACGGGGTCGATTTAGATCAAGTTCAATGGGCTGCACATTAAGCTAATATAGAGAGAAGGTTTGCTGTAAACCACAATCAGTCCTACGGGGCAAATGAGGAAAACATGGCTTATTCGGACAAAGTGTTAGATCACTATGAAAATCCACGCAACGTCGGAAAATTGGATGATGACGATGCTAGTGTAGGTACGGGTATGGTAGGTGCACCTGCTTGCGGGGATGTAATGCGTCTCCAAATAAAAGTTGATGACAATGGTGTTATTGAAGATGCAAAGTTTAAGACCTATGGCTGCGGTTCTGCTATCGCATCCAGTTCATTGTTGACAGAATGGGTTAAAGGTCGGTCTTTGGATGAAGCAACAGAAATCAAGAATAAGGATATTGCCGATGAGCTAGGTCTTCCCCCGGTAAAAATTCATTGCTCAGTGCTCGCTGAAGATGCAATTAAGGCTGCTATAGCCGATGTAAAGTCTAAGAGAAGCAATGAAAAAGCTAGCGCCTAAGGGCTGAGTTGAATATTTTAGAGATTATTTAATTAATGACAGTCTCAATCTCAGAAAATGCAGCGAAGCATGTCGCGGGCCAATTGCAGGCTCGGGGGAAAGGTATAGGCATCCGAGTAGGTGTGACAACGACAGGCTGTTCAGGAATGGCCTATGTTTTGGAGTTTGTTGACGAGATAGATGTTGGTGACCAGGTGTTTGAAGATCAGGGTGTTAAAATAATTGTTGACCCTAAAAGTCTGGTTTATATCGATGGCACTGAAATGGATTTCGTGAAGCAAGGTGTCAATGAAGGTTTCGAATTTAAAAATCCAAATGCCAAAGGCGAATGTGGATGTGGAGAGAGTTTTAGCGTATAGCCATAATCCGTTGCTGATAGAATTATCGGCTTTCTTCACTTCCAACCCAAGAACTAACCTCAACCCATCAAATCGTGCAGCAAATCAATCAGAATTATTTTCAGTTGTTTGACCTCTCTGAGTCCTTTGATTTGGATCTAGAAAAATTGTCAGAAAAGTACCATGCACGGCAAGTGGAAGTGCATCCAGACAAATTTTCAGGGGCAACAGAAAAGGATAAATTGCGAGCCGTGCAATTAACGAGTTATTTAAATGAGGCTTATAGTACTTTAAAGTCACCGATTAAGCGCGCAGCTTATTTGTTAACAATTAATGGTCTGAATGTTGAGTCAGTAAGCCAAAACGATTTAGGCATGGACCTATTGCTCGAGCAAATGCAACTACGCGAGTCATTGGACGCATTGCCTAAAGATGAGTCTGCATTAACGACATTGAGTCATTTAAAATCTGAAGTCGGAGAGAAGCTTAATCTCAAGCAAAATATTTTTTCAAAAGAGTTGGCGGTGGGTGAATTGGCACAGGCAAAGCGAACTTTTCATGAGCTACAGTTTCTACACAAACTGCTGTTAGAAATTGAATCAAGCGAAGAACAACGACTAGGGTATTGATTTAACGACAGCTATGGCCTTACTAAAAATTTCAGAACCTGGCGAGAAATTAGCCATACCAGTCCATCGTTTTGCTGTCGGTATTGACTTGGGAACAACAAATTCTTTGGTGTCCACAAGCTCCGGTCAGGACATCGAAGTGTTGCCGGATGATGCCGGCAAATACCTATTACCCTCAGTTGTTCAATATTCTGCTGAAGTTGATCCAGTGGTCGGAAAAATTGCTATCTCTGCAGCAATAAATGATCCTAAAAATACTATTAGTTCGGTGAAGCGGCTTCTTGGAAGATCTATAGAAGAGGTTTTAACTGCACCACAATTTAAACATTATGACTTCGATACGCAAAGAACTGATAGCATACCGGCGATCATAACGGCAGCTGGAATCAAAGACTCCGTGCAAATTTCTGCCGATATTTTAAGAACTTTAGTAGACCGTGCCGAAAAATTTCTTGGTGGGAAGTTAGAAGGCGCAGTTATTACTGTGCCTGCTTATTTTAATGATGCGCAACGACAACAGACTAAAGATGCCGCTAGGCTCATTGGTTTAAACGTGCTGCGTTTGCTTAATGAGCCTACCGCGGCGGCTGTAGCTTATGGCTTGGATAGTCGCGATGAAGGCAATGTAGTTGTGTTTGACTTGGGTGGTGGAACATTTGACGTTTCGTTACTGAGTTTGAAAAAAGGTGTTTTTGAAGTGCTTGCCACAAGTGGAGATACGTTGCTTGGTGGAGATGATTTTGACTATCTGCTGGCGGCCTGGATTAAATCTGAAGCTTCACCAACAACGGAATTAAATCCGATGGAAGAAGCTGAGTTGTTAAGGCTTGCTAACCTCGCTAAACATCAATTGAGCGACCAGAATGAAACAAGTCTTAATTATTTAGGGTGGTCGGGAGTTATTACTAGAGCCAAATTCGCGAAGCTTTGCGAAAGTCTGATTACGAGGACGATTTCCACCTGCCGCAGAGTGTTGAGGGATGCGTCGCTTAGTATTGAGGAAATTGACAATATAGTTTTAGTCGGTGGTTCTACGCGCATGCCAATAGTTCGTGATTCGGTTGCGGATTTTTTTGGTAAGGTACCATTGACAGATTTTGATCCCGATAAAGTTGTAGCTATTGGGGCCGGTATTCAAGCTGATGTATTAATAGGTAATAAGTCAGTGGATGATTTTCTACTTCTCGATGTGAACCCGTTATCATTGGGAATAGAAACTATGGGTGAATTGGTTGAAAAAATAATCCCAAGAAATACCACGATTCCTGCAGCGAAGGCGCAAGAATTTACGACTTTTAAAGATGGCCAGACTGCCATGTCTTTGCATGTAGTGCAGGGAGAAAGAGAGCTAGTGAGTGATTGTCGCTCTCTGGCCAGATTCGAATTACGCGATATACCGTCAATGGTTGCAGGGGCGGCCAAGATTCGGGTCACCTTTCAAGTAGACGCTGATGGCTTATTGAGTGTCATGGCGGAAGAATTAAGTACCGGGAAAACTGCGGAAGTTCAGGTCAAGCCGAGCTATGGTTTGGATGCAGATTCCATCGAGAAAATGCTGAGCTCGTCTCATGAGAATGCAAAAGAAGACATGGAAATTCGTGCATTAAGAGAAGCGCAGATAGAAGCCAGACAATTGATCGATGCGATAAGTTCTGCAAGATCTATAGATGGTCAACTATTGATTGCTCAGGAAGCCGTGCGAATTGAAGAAGTTGTTGCCGAGTTGCAGCTTCTTATGGAGCAGGGTACCAGTGTGCAGATACATGAATTAACCGAAGAACTAAACCGCCTCAGCAGCGAATTTGCTTCACGCCGCATGGACTTGCATATAGGTGAGGCTTTGCGCGGGGAATCGATTGATGAAGTTGAACAATAACTACCAAGTGAAGACTACGTAATGCCAAAACTTAAAGTCTTACCCCATGAAGTAATTTGTCCAGATGGTTCTATTTTTGAAGCAGATACTGGTGAAACTATTCTTAATGCTGCACTTGCTAATGGTATTTCTATAGAGCACGCATGCGAAAAATCTTGTGCCTGTACCACCTGCCATGTTGTTGTTCGTGAAGGATTCAACTCTCTGGAGGACGCAGAAGAGAATGAAGAAGATTATCTAGATAAAGCTTGGGGTTTAGAGCCTGAATCACGATTGAGCTGTCAAGCCAAGGTCGCGGATTCAGATCTTGTTATTGAAATACCTAAATACACAATCAATATGGTGTCAGAAGAACATTAAGGAGTCTGGCTATGAAGTGGACAGATGTATTCGATATTGCCATGGCCTTAACAGACCAGTACCCCGAAACCGACCCCCAATATGTCAATTTTGTTGATTTGCACCGCTGGGTCTGTGATCTTGAGGAGTTCGATGATGATCCTGATCGCAGCGGGGAAAAGATTTTGGAAGCCATTCAGGCTGCCTGGATTGAAGAGGTAGCCGACTAGCTCACTTCTTAAGCACTGTGATCATTCGTTGCTTTAAACGGATTCGGGGCTTTTCAGCGAAGTTGCCTTAGGTGGCTAAAACCCTGAAATTTCGGGTTTTTTTTGGAATTATTGATCCTCAGGCGTACAAAATCGCAAAATACTCACGTATAATGCGCCCACTTTTTGAATACTGATGCAGGAGTGAAGATGGCGATCGAACGTACTCTTTCGATTATTAAACCGGATGCCGTAGCCAAAAATGTTATTGGTGAAATTTATTCCCGGTTTGAGAAAGCTGGGCTGAAAATTGTAGCAGCCAAGATGTTGCAACTGAATGAGGATTCGGCAGGTGGTTTTTATGCAGAGCACCAGGGTAAAGGATTTTACAGTGACCTTATCGAATTCATGACTTCTGGACCTGTTTTTGTCCAGGTCTTAGAAGGTGAGAATGCAGTTTTGCTTAATCGTGAATTGATGGGAGCTACAAACCCCATCGAAGCAGAATCTGGAACTATTCGCGCTGATTTTGCAATTTCGATTGACGCTAATGCAGTCCATGGCTCTGACTCGACGAGCTCAGCTGCTCGAGAGGTGGGTTACTTCTTTAACGATGACGAAATCTGTTCTTAAAATAGAGCATTCTCTCAGTTGGAGAACATGGTGACAGCTGAAAAAATCAATCTGTTAGGCCTTAGCAGAGGAAAATTGAAAGCCCTGTTTGCTGAACTTGGGGAGAAACCGTTTCGGGCTGAACAAGTTATGAAATGGATTCATCAGCGTGGTGTATTAGATTTTGATGCTATGACCGATATCAGCATGGCTTTACGAGAACGTCTAAAAGAATGCTCGGAAATCTCCCCACCAAAAATTGTTGAAGACTTTACTTCTGAAGATGGAAGCCATAAATGGATTATTATGGTTGCCAGTGGCAGTAAAGTTGAAATGGTATTCATTCCAGAGTCAGACCGAGGAACACTTTGTGTTTCTTCTCAAGCAGGTTGTACTTTAGATTGTAGCTTTTGTGCCACTGGGAAACAGGGCTTTAATAGCAACCTTAGTGCCGCGGAAATCATTGGCCAGCTTTGGTGGGCAAATCATTACCTTGGTGGTTTTAAAAATAATATGGAGCGACCAGTTAGCAATGTAGTGATGATGGGCATGGGCGAGCCGCTGCTAAATTTTGAAAATGTCATGGACGCAGTAGACTTGATGATGGATGACTGTGCCTTCGGGTTATCCAAGCGAAAAGTTACTATCAGCACATCCGGCGTTGTGCCGGCGATTGACAAGATGAAGGATTTTACTGATGCGTCTCTAGCGGTATCACTGCATGCTCCTAACGATGAGTTACGCAGTCAGATAGTTCCTATTAACAAAAAATATCCGATAGCAGAATTGATGAGAGCGGTTAAAGGTTATATGGAAAGTTTGCCTGATCGGCGCGTACCGGTTATCGAATATACCTTGATAAAGGGAGTAAATGATCACCGCCAACATGCACGTGATCTGGCTGTTTTATTAGAATCCTTACCCTGCAAAATAAATTTAATTCCTTTCAATCCTTTCTCCCTAAGCGACTATGAGCGACCGAGCAATACGTCTGTAAGTAACTTCCGGAGAATACTTCAGGAAGCAGGCTATACTGTTACTGTGCGTACAACCCGAGCGGATGATATTGGTGCCGCCTGCGGGCAACTGGTTGGCGATGTTGTAGATCAGACTCTGCGGAGCGTTAGACATAAAAAGAATAAAAAATCCAAGATAGGAAAGGTTTTTGACAGGGCTGATAATCTGGCCGTAACGGCCGACAGAATATAAAGTAGTTCGCTAATTCGATCAGGAGCGCATCTTGTTACGGAAAAGAATTCCAGTTTTTCTTGCAGCTATGGTTGCTATGCCATTGCATGCCTCCTGCCTTGGCGCCAATTTGGAATATTTCCCCGGTGTTTCCTGCACGCAAATAGCATTGTTGGTAGGGATTCAAACAGAAAGAAGGGTTCAAAATATACTATTAGTGGAAAACCCTCGTTTTGTTTTTAATATCCTTTATCAAACTTCTCTAGACTATGATGTTTACGAAAGGATCTCGAATGCAAAGTGAGAAATTTGCAGATAATGTGTCTGAAGAGGGGGTCGCAAAGGAATGTTTGACAGCGGGTGATATGTTACGGGAAGAACGCTTGCGCCAAAATATTAGCGAGAAAGAAGCAGGTGATCAACTACACATAACGGCACACTATGTTAGGGCATTAGAATCCAATGATTATGAAAAGCTACCTGGCGCTGTTTTTGTAAAAGGATATCTTAAAAGTTATGCTTCATTGTTAAATATAGATGAGGCTGAGCTACTTGGCCAATATGAAAAAACCTCTTGGCAACAGCGTGGGGAAGAAAAAGAAAGAGCTCGTTTGTATAGGCGTCGCCAGCGAGGGAAAAATTTTCCTTGGGTAGTGCTTTCGGTACTGGGGTTTGTTGGTGGTTTTGCAGTGCTATGGGCTTATAACAATTTTTTCGGCGAAAATGGGCAGCCAGTAACAGTGCCAGATAATTCGACGAGCGAATCTGTGGAAGAGGTTTCAGCACTAATACAGCCTTCAGTTATTACTTCTACAGGTCAAAGTCAGACTGAAATTAATCCGACTCTCAATGCAAGTGAATCAAGACAAGGGCGGATAATAAGTAACGCACTCCCAGAAATTACTGATGAAGATTCTGTTAGTACAAATTCTGTATCGACCACTTCGGCCCTAACAAATCTTCCAGCAATACCTGGAAATAGCCGGGGACAAGAGGTGCCTGCTCAAGCCGCTACTGATTTTATAAGTGATACATTGGTCGAAGCTGAAAGCCGAATAATAGAGATTAATTCTGCTGGCTCTGACGTTTTGCGTATTTTCTTCTCTGGAGAGAGTTGGGTGGAAGTCAATGATGAGGCTGAAAATAGCATCTACCGTGATATTCGCGATGTCGGCGATGTTTTAGAGATCACTGGTAATGCACCCTTTAATATCCTTCTTGGAGATGCCCCTTTTGCGCGTCTCACATTTAATGGTACTGAAATCGACGTGTCCGATAATATCCGCATCGACAATTCTGCTCTCCTCACTGTAGGATTGTAAACCATGAGTTCCAATAGGTTAATTACTAGGCGCAAGACTCGCCAGATCATGGTGGGTGATGTTGCTGTGGGTGGGGATGCGCCTATTTCTGTTCAGAGTATGACTAATACGGAGACTACGGATGTTGAGGCGACTCTGGGTCAAATTGGTAGGTTGGAATCTGCCGGTGTAGACATCGTTAGAGTATCGGTACCTAGTATCAATGCCGCGGAGGCGTTTAAGCAGATTCGTAGCCAGGTAAGTTTGCCCTTAGTTGCTGATATTCACTTTGATTATCGGATAGCTTTAAAAGTTCTAGATTATGGAGTGGACTGTCTGCGCATTAATCCGGGCAATATAGGTAGTGAGGAACGCATTAAGGCTGTTGTTGAGTCAGCAAAGGATAAAGGAATTCCGCTGCGAATTGGGGTCAATGCTGGTTCGTTGGGTAAAACTTTGTTGCGCAAATACAAGGAGCCAAATGCCGAAGCAATGATTGAATCAGCACTGATGCAAATTGATATTTTAGATAAGCTGGATTTTCAGAATTTTAAAATTAGTCTTAAAGCTTCAGAAATATTTATGACTTTAGAGGCTTATCGCGGGCTAGCTCCGCAGATTGAGCAACCTTTTCATCTGGGGATAACAGAAGCAGGTGGTTTGAGATCTGGCACAGTGAAGTCGTCGGTCGGGATTGGTGCCCTACTAATGGATGGAATTGGAGATACGATTAGGATTTCCCTAGCTGCCGATCCTGTGGAAGAAGTGAAAGTAGGGTTCGATATCTTAAAAAGCCTAGGTATAAGAAGTAAAGGTGTCAACCTGATTGCCTGTCCTAGTTGTTCTAGACAAAATTTTGATGTAATCGGTGTGGTAAATGAACTGGAGTCTCGATTAGAAGACATTACGACGCCAATAGAAGTTGCAGTTATTGGTTGTATTGTGAATGGGCCAGGTGAAGCTAAAGTAGCAGAGATCGGTTTAACAGGTGCTAGCCCGAATAATTTAGCCTATGTAGAAGGCGTCCCTGATCATAAAATTAATAATGCCAACCTGGTGGATGAATTAGAAACGATGATTCGACAAAAGGTGGCAGATAAGCAAGCTGCAACGAAGGATGTTATCGCTTCAGGTTAATGAATTAATAAGTTCTATGGCAAAATTACAGGCAATCCGGGGTATGAATGATATTCTTCCGGAACAATCGTTAAGTTGGCAATATCTGGAATCAAGATTCCAGAGCGTTGTTAGACGCTTTGGGTACCAAGAAATTAGGTTTCCCATTCTCGAGCAGACACAACTTTTCAAGCGGTCAATTGGTGAAGTTACCGACATCGTTGAAAAAGAAATGTACAGCTTCGAAGATCGTAACGGCGATAACCTAAGCCTGCGACCTGAAGGTACTGCTGGATGTGTGCGTGCTGCAGATCAGAACGGCTTGCTTTATAACCAGCAACAACGACTTTGGTATCAAGGCCCGATGTTTCGGCATGAGCGCCCACAAAAAGGGCGCTATCGTCAATTTCATCAGTTCGGTGTTGAAGCGTTTGGCATGACCGGGCCGGATATTGACGCGGAGGTATTACAAGTAGCTGCAGCCCTATGGAATGAGCTCGATCTGACTGAGCATTTAAGTCTTGAAATAAACAACATAGGAAGTGCAGAGGATCGGAAAAACTTTGGTAAGGCTTTAACAAAGTTTTTGGAGTCCAAAGTAGAGCAGCTCGATGATGATGCCCGTAATCGCATGTATAGCAATCCGCTTCGCGTTTTAGATAGCAAAAACCCCATGGTTCAAGCGGCGCTATCAGATGTCCCAGTATTGGAAGATTACGTCAATGAAGAAAGTAGACAGCATTATAAACAATTAAAAGTGCTGCTAGCTTCTGCGGATATTAGCTATGTAGAAAATTCTAGACTGGTGCGCGGATTAGATTATTATAATAACTGCGTTTATGAATGGACTACGACCTCTTTAGGTGCTCAAGGAGCTGTCTGCGGGGGCGGTCGTTATGATGCTCTAGTTGAGCAGTTGGGGGGAAAGCCAACTTTTAGCTGTGGCTTTGCGATTGGTATTGAACGCTTGGTGCTGATGCTCGATTCTCTGGATAAAGTTCCCGCTACCGCGCTGCAGCCAATTGATGTTTATGTGGTTTCAGTAGGCCAAAACACCACTGAACAAACGCTTTCACTGGCTCAGGCAATTCGCGAAAGTAACACTGAGCTCGGTGTGATAAGTCACTGCGGTGGCGGTAAATTCAATAATCAGCTTAAACGGGCATTCAACTGTGGTGCTAAAATAGCAGTAATTCTGGAAAGAGAAAATAACGGCTCAGACCCTCTAAAATTTGCTAAAATCCGGACCCTCAATGACTCTGCCGCCGCCGATATCCTCGAAATCGACGCTATCCCTGGCAAAGTGGCCGAAATTCTCCAAAATTCAGCCAGTTAATTAAATATATAGGTGTATAAGAGGGCCGTTAATGGTGTCTCAAGCTGAACAAACCTGTAAAATTGCAGTCTGCTGAGCTCGCGTTGAAAGCAGGCGTCAATCGAGTGAAGAAATCCTAAAAGCATGCAGTTGAGAGTAGGAGTGAGTCGTGGCAATAAACGCGGCAGAAGAAGAGACGATAGAGTCTTTAAAGAAATGGTGGGAAGAGAACGGTAAACAGCTAATGCTGGGTGCTGTAACTATAGTTGCAGTTTTTTCTGCGTGGTCTTATTGGCAATACAGTCAATCAGGCGCCTCGGAATCTGCTTCTGATGTCTACGAAGAAATTCTGGCGCTTACCTTAACTGAACCAGGGGTTCTGGTTAGTGAAGCTGAACGCAACGAGATTCTCCAATTATCAGAGGAGCTCATTTCCGAACATTCAGACTCTATTTATGCACATTATGGTGCGCTATTCGCTGCACAACAGCATGTTGCTGCGGACAATCTCAATGCGGCCGAGGCTACTTTGCAATGGATAGTTGATAACCCCCTCGGCGGATTATTTGTCAGTGAAGACGAAGGTTTGATGCTTGCAGCGAGTTTACGCTTGGGCAGGGTAATCTTGGCGCAGGGTGATTCGGAACGAGCACTTAGCATCGTAAATAATATAGACCCAAAAGGTTTTGAAGCTGGCTTTGCTGAATTGCGTGGAGATATTTATGTAGCGATGGATCGATTTCTGGATGCCAGAGATTCTTACGTTGCAGCCCAGCAAGCAGGATCCATTAGTGATGGACTTCGCATGAAGTTGGATGAACTTCCTGACGAAAGTTAGTAACAGAATTCACCTATGAAACATTCAATAATAATGACAGGCCCTCTTCTTCGTTCCAGCTCTTTGAGGTTAGTGGCTTTTGTTTGTTTTTTTGGACTAAGCAGTTGTTCCAGTTTGCCAAGTCTGCCAAGCTCCTGGAATCCTTTTGATTCTGAGGATGACCCTAATCAACCTGTCGAGTTACTTCAGATAGAAGAAGAAGTCGATCTGCGACGCCTCTGGAGTGTTAGTGTTGGCAACGGCCAGGGCGACAATTACACAGAGATTACTCCTGCCGTTGATGGTGGTTTTGTTTTCGCTGCGAGTGAAGACGGAGATGTTGTGGGGGTTAACTCACAAAATGGAGATATTGTCTGGCGGACTGAGTTAGATACTAGTATCACCGGTGGAGTTGGTGCCGGGGATGATATTGTTATTGTGGGTACTCAAGACGCAGAAATTATTGTCTTACGCCAAGTTGATGGTGGTGAGGTTTGGCGCTCACGTGTCTCTAGCGAAGTGCTCTCAAAGCCACAAACTGATGGGGATATTATTGTTTCGCAAACGGTTGATGGAAAACTTGTTGCCCTAGATCGGGAAGATGGCTCTCTGCGTTGGACTTACGAAACTACGCTTCCAGCATTAACATTAAGGGGTACTTCCTCCCCGGTCATCACACCGGATGGAACTGTCATTGCTGGTTTTAGTAATGGGATATTGGTAGCAGTTGCTGCAGAGAATGGGGTTTGGAGTTGGGAAGAGCGAGTCGCTGTTCCTGAGGGAGAATACGATATAGAGCGAGTCATTGATGTCGATGGTGATTTGCTTCTCGATGGATCTCGAATCCTAGCTTCCAGTTATCAGGGAAACATCATGGCCTTCGATGTGCAGTCAGGGCGTATTGTTTGGGGCATGGAAGCATCGAGTTATCATGGTTTAGATCGCGGCTTTGGTAACGTTTATTACAGTGATGATAAAAGCCATCTAATTGCAGTAAGAGATAATTCTAACGATGTGGTTTGGCAAAATGAGAACTTAGAATATAGAGCTATCACCGCACCTAGGACCATTAATAATTTTGTAGCCGTAGCTGACTTTGAAGGTTACTTACATTTGGTTTCACAAATTGATGGACGCATTGTTGGACGCACTCGAATCGATAATGATGGTATCCGAGCCAATCTTCTTGTTGAAAATGGCCAACTTATAGTTTTCGGAAATAGCGGCACTCTCACAGCGCTGTCTTTGCAATAAACTAATCCTTCCAATCTAGTCAGGCAGATTTGTCATGAGGCCAGTCATCGCCCTTGTTGGTCGCCCCAACGTTGGGAAATCAACTCTCTTCAACCGTCTCACTCAAAGCAGAGATGCTTTAGTTGCGAATATACCTGGCTTGACTCGAGACCGGCAATACGGTGAAGGTAGTTACGAAGAAAAATCTTTCATCGTAATAGATACCGGTGGTATCTCAGGCTATGAAGATGGTATCGATCTTGAAATGGCGTCTCAATCTCTGCAGGCAATTGATGAGGCTAGTATCTGTCTATTTTTGGTTGATGCTAGAGATGGGCTTACTCCGGACGATGATAAGATCGTTAACTATCTTAGAAAAAATAGTAAGAATACCTACTTAATTGTTAACAAAGTCGATGGGTTAGATCCTGACCAAGCCTGCTCAGATTTTTTTAGTCTGGGCATATCAGATGTTTTTCCTATTACCGCAACCCAAGGACGCGGTGTCGACAAGCTTTTGAAAGCGGTTTTAAAAGATGCCACAGAAGATCTAAGCGAGCAAAGTGAAGAAGATGAAGAAATTGCTGGAATCAAGATTGCTATCGCCGGCAGGCCAAACGTAGGCAAGTCTACCCTGGTTAATCGCATGCTAGGGGAAGAGCGAGTAGTTGTTTACGATCAGCCTGGTACCACTCGAGACAGTGTGTACATACCATTTGAGCGCCGGGGGAAAAAGTACACGCTGATAGACACAGCAGGTATAAGAAAAAGAGGTAAGACAAAAGAAACTGTTGAAAAGTTTTCTGTGGTCAAATCACTGCAGGCTATTAAAGATGCTAATGTAGTTATTCTTTTGGTTGATGCTCATGACAGCATTGTTGAGCAAGATCTACATTTACTAGGTTATGTTATTGATAGCGGGAGAGCTTTGGTTATCGCAATCAATAAATGGGATGGAATGGATGCTGGCCAAAAAGACTTGATTAAGTCAGATATTCGTCGACGTTTTACCTTCGTAGATTTTGCAAAAATCCATTTTATTTCTGCTCTCCATGGAACTGGTGTTGGTGACTTATATAAATCTATTCATAAAGCTTATGATTCTGCCAAGAAAAAGCTTTCGACAAATCAACTTACTAAAGTTCTACAACACGCTGTTACCGACCATGCGCCCCCTGTTGTGAATGGACGTAGGATAAAATTGCGCTATGCTCATCCCGGTGGACATAATCCCCCGACCATAGTAATACATGGCAAACAAACAAAGAAACTTCCTGGTCATTACTGTCGTTATCTGGAAAAAACATTCAGAAATATTTTGAAACTCGAAGGAACGCCTGTACGTATTGAGTTGCGTAGTGATGAGAATCCATTCGTTAAAGACGAACAAAAACTTTCTCAGAAACAAGTAGCTAGGAAACGCAGAATTAAAAAGAATCGCCAATATTTAAAAAACTAGCCATGACTGTAACTATTAACTCTATTAGAGCAGCAGCAGCACGATTAAAAAATGTTGCAATTATGACGCCTTTAATTAGCAATACCTTTCTTGATGAAAAACTGAAAGCGCGGGTATTTATTAAGCCTGAATGTTTGCAGCATATCGGTGCATTTAAATTTAGAGGAGCCTATAACCGCCTAAGTCAGTTATCAAATGAAGATCGGGAATTAGGCGTTGTTGCATTTTCTTCAGGTAATCATGCTCAGGGCATCGCATTGGCAGCAAAGCTATTGAATATACGGGCTACGATTGTAATGCCCAGTGACGCGCCAAAGATAAAACTTGAAGGTACTCAACGTCTAGGCGCGAGTGTGCGCGAATATCAGCGGGCCACTGAATCTCGAGAAGAAATTGCTGGCGAAATTGCTCGAACTACTGGGGCTACACTAGTTCCTGCATTTGATGATTACGAGATCATGGCCGGACAAGGTACAGTTGGCCTCGAAATCGTGGATCAGCTTGCGGAGCAATCCTTGTTGCCCGATGTGGTCCTGACCCCTTGTGGTGGCGGCGGATTGTTGGCTGGCACTTCAACAGCGGTGAAATCAATAATTCCCAAGGCCACAGTGTATGGTGTCGAGCAAGAAAACTTTGACGATCATTATCTTTCTAAGCAAGCGGGGAAGAGAGTAAAAGTTAGCGGTCAGGCTAAAACAATGTGCGATGCCCTAATGGCGACAACGCCAGGAGAAATGACCTGGTCGATTAACTGTCAAAACGTAGACGACTATTTGGTTGTAACGGAGGATGAGATAGCAATGGCGGTTGCCTATGCTTTTCGATACCTTAAATTAGTTGTCGAGCCTGGCGGATCAGCAGCGCTTGCTGCATTACTTAGTAATAAATTGAATATAAAGGGAAAAACTGTTGCCATAGTTTTGTCTGGAGGAAATATCGATAATGCGACCTTAATTGAGTGCTTGGAAAAGTATCCTTCCTCAGCATAAAAATAGGATAGGACTAACATTCTATACCCTTAGCGCTCTTTATTTTGGGGTTCGCGGTGCAAGCGTGCTATCGGTGCTAAAGAATTTGTTTGTTGTGTTGACTCCTAGGGCAGGAATTTTTCTTGAATTTTTCTAACTGAACCTAAATAAGTCGCAATATTTTATTTGGTGAAAGTGTGGAAAGTGTTTCTGCATGCAGCTACAGAGAACTTAATTTCATAAGTTAAGTTATTATTTTTGCAGAGGCTAATGGCTTTGAAGGGTTAAATAATTCTGTAGAGCTTCTAGTTGGCTAATAAACCTATGAATAAACGTATTTTAATACTCAAAACCGGCAACACTGTGAATAGTCTGCTGGATCGGGGAGAGGATTTTGAAGATTGGTTTATTAAAGAATCTGGCAGGATGCCTGCTGAGTTTATCGTTAGATCTCTGCACGAAGGTGAACTATTGGATGAACTCAAT
>MDSV01207793.1_pt1 | contig 19064 bp, 20 predicted proteins | sample 810851 | NCBI WGS metagenome assembly MDSV01 (sample SAMN05326640, study PRJNA326480) | marine metagenome | isolation source: seawater | place: Atlantic Ocean: North East | collected 2012 | reverse complement strand
TCTTATATCCAAAGTCATTGGAAAGCATAGTAAGCATAGAAGGGTCAGAGAGGATAGATACCCTCTTACCCTTGAACTTCATATAGTCCTGAGAGATATGGGATGCTACGCTACTGCTACCACCATTACCTAGGATAATAATTCTACTGTGGCAGTCGAATGCTGCCTTAAATCTTAAAAACTGTTCCTGAGCGTGAGCGCATTTAAGTGCCTCTGCATATTCTTCAAATGGATTTACCATATACTCCATCAGTTCCGACACTTATTTTAACAGATTCATAGGGTATCGTCAAGGTGGACGGTTTGGAAAATGTCAGGAAGAACCCACCATTACCAGCACCACATAGTTTATGTGCTCTTACTGTTTCATTATTCTGCAGTTCAGTATCCATATCTTTAATTGTTTGATTCTCTGTAATCACAGATGTGGTTTCCTTCTTCTGTTCCCAACTCTTATTCAAGAGATCTAGAAACTTCTCATGATCATCATCTAGAAGTGCTCTGTATGCTTTATCTGCTGTCTTCAGTAATGGTTTTGCTTTATGAATATTATCAGTAACTTTTTCTAGAACATTCTTAGAGTTCCTTGTCACTCCTGTGAATACAAGGTGCATATCATACTCCCTGAATAGATCAGTTGATAGAAAATCATATCGAACGATGCCACCACGTTCAAAGTCAATTCGTTTGAATCCACCAATACCACACCCATAAGGATCTTGATATCCACAGTATGGATTCATCTCCTGTTCTAATTCAAATGCCAACTTACAGATTTCAATATCCGTCATGTCCATATCGTTATATATGGACAGACACTTAATTAGACTAATAATATAAGATGAAGATGATGCTAGTCCACTACCTTGGGAGTAAGCATCACTCTTCATTGTAATACTCATAGGAAAAGCACCGAAATGATTCAGTACAATCCGTACCAATTCATTATCGATGTCAGCAATGTATTCAGTCTCTTCTCTCTTAGAGTAGTTGACAATATACTTTCGACCCTCAGCATTGTATCCAAACTTATCTTCATGCAGAGTGATATAGGTTTTAAGATTAGAAGTAAAACTAATCACAGATCCTCTTCCATACTTCTCTACAAAGTATGGGTTGTCAGTAGATCCACCAAACAATGAAATCCTAAGTGGACAGGAAGCGACGTACATCATATGCTATTGATAATTTCTTTATACTTTTTGATAATCTTAATCCAATCAAAGTTTTCGTAACAATACTGTCTAATTTTGTATCGCATACCAAGAGAGATTTTTCGATTCTGTTCAATCTTTTCTCTGATATAATCAAAGTCATTAACTTTATTATCAGGAATCACTGTGATGAATGGTTGTGACACATCTAGATTAGCAGTGCTTTGCTCAGACAGAACCAGTCCCAGACCAGCAGCAAGACCCTCCAGGCAAACGAAAGGATGTGCTTCTCCAGAACTCAGCAATACCATATTAGCATACGCTGTGAGATTATCCATGATGTCTTGCTTGCTCTGCTCACCAAGATAGGAAGGATCAGAAGTATCAAAAGACTGATCAGAAACATTACCGATAAAATCAATTTTTAAATTTTGTTTCTGCAAATGTGCTTGACGCTTTCTGGGTTCAATCTTACCAACAACAATAGATCTATCAGGAAAAAGAACATCTTCAATATCTAGAGTATACGAATCAGTATCAATACCACAAGGTAAAACTGATACATTAGTACCATCGATACCCCTGCGGATGAATTCTGTTTTAATCCTATCCGACAAAGAAACAATATGACTCTGAGAGTTCTTCAGAAATTCATACAGAAAGACACATGATGGTTCAGGGTTCTCAAGGTATGGATAGTGACTGGTAATCATTTTATTTTTACACTGAATGTGTGGCATGATTCCAGCATACTGATCATAATGCAAATGAACTGCATCGAAGTTCCCTTCGTTTGCAGTTCTTACAACTTCATTCAAATCTTGTGTATTGAGAACAACAACTTCATCACCTTCCTTTTCAAGTTGCTGTTTAAAGTTCCAAAGAAGATGTTCAACACCACCCCATCCTTGAGGTGGGATAGGGAGTTTACCTTCCGCAATCAAACAAATTTTCATTATATACCTCAGAAATTTTTCTTAATCCAATCAATTACGTTGATGCTCCACTTCCATCCAAGAAACTTTGTAACTTTATCAATGTTTGCAGTAGAGTGCATTACCTCACCTGATCTCTGTGGTAATGTGATTTGATAATCAGAAATTAGATCAGCAATAGTTTGAATCTCTGTTCCTTCTCCTGTACCAATATTGAATACTTGACCATACTCTTCAAGATCTCTCTGAGTTGCAAGGATATTAGCGTAGACAACATCAGAAACATGAACAAAATCTCTTGTTTGATATCCTGGTTCTACGATTGTCAGAGGTTCTTTGTTCTCTTGCTGTCGCTTGAAGATGGACATAACAGGAGCATACTGTCCTGTCTTGTGACATCCTTCTCCGTAAACATTGAAGTATCTAAACATCACGGTCTTCAGACCATAGAGATGGTAATACATTTCACAGAGTTGTTCTCCGGAATACTTAGAGATTGAATACGTATTCAGACACTGAACTTGATTTGTCTCATACTTAGGATGGAACATCCTATTACCATACACAGCAGAGGTAGAAGAGAATACAAACCTATCTACACTGTGAACTCTGGCACATTCTAAAGCATTCATAGTTGCCAGAATATTATTTGCCATACTCTCATTTGGTTTCTCTACACAGTATGGTATAGAGACTTCTGATGCCATATGAAAAACATTATTCACACTCTCAAAGAGATGAATATACTTTGTATATTTTTCAGATAGATCGTGAAGGTAATAAGTTGCCTTTGGGTTTGGATCATGATGCTGAACTCTATCTAAGACCACAACTTCATGTCCTAGATCAACTAGACGATTAACGAGATTTGATCCGATGAATCCACATCCACCAGTTACTAAACTTTTCATAACTTCACTTGCTTAATTCAACAATTAGTTCATACCCTCTATGTATTCTCAAATCATTAATGAATTCTATGAATAGATCTGGGTGTTTCTTGAACAGGTATCCCAGAACAATCTGCTCGTTGTTGACGATACCATCATCTAGAAGTTTCTCAAATGTTTGTTCTACTAGACCACACAGTTCACCAATCTTCTCTTTACCCACTCCAAACATTCCTCCCATAACATAAGACCTATTATTCAACAGATACTCCTCTCCAAGAACCTCTGCATTATACAGGTCAGTATAGGGGAACATCGACACTTGAATCAAAACTTTATCTTTGATCGTTTCAAGTTGCTTCCTTGCCTCATCTCCAGGATAGTTCTGACTGATATCCATATCATAGAAGAATCTTGACAGTCCGGCATCCATCCAGAAGTAGAAGTCACTGTCAAAATAATTACGAGCGACTGCTTCCTTTACCCACCAGAACTTAGAGAACTGGATGATTGAATACAAAGAATGTTGACACTCAATCCTAGGTGCATCTGCAATTCGTTTCTGATAGTCTTCAGATGCAATGATTGCATCCATTCTATCTTTGTACTTATAGAAAGGAACGTCTTCTAGTTTCTCTGTAATAATCTCAGTCTTTTGATCTCCTCTATGCTTCTTTACAAAATCTACCAGATCCTCATCAACAAAGACAACCATGGGAGATTTGATCTGCAGGGTCACAGCAAACCATTCAAGATACTCATCCCACTTTCTGCCATCCATATTATGGCGTCTGATATCTTGCAGTGATGTAACAATCGTTATATCCTTCATTAAATCCTCTCCCAACTTTCAGGTAATTGATCTTTCAAAACTAGGTGTTCCAACTCAGGACCGTACCATCGTTTCGGAGCAATGACTTTCTTATCTTTATTCTCAGACAACCAAGCACCCCACCAAGCGAAAGTGCTGTTTGCAATAATAAAATCTGAGCACATAGACAGGAGACAAAGATCAAAGTGTCCTTTGAATATACCTTCACTACTGTCTACAAAGAATGCATTCTTAAACATCGACTGCTTCCGACACCAAGGAATATCATCAGAGAATACCATAATAGTTCTTCCCCTGAACTTTTTCAATGCCTCCTTGTAGTAATCCACACTACAGAGACAATGCCTGTTCTTATTATGTTCCGCAAGAAAGTCTCCTCTGCGAACAACAATACCAACAGGTGCATCCTTGAGATATTCCTTACCGTAATTATAACACTTCTCTTTAATAAAGTCCAGGAACTCATAGTTTTCCCTGACTTTATCCTCTACATGTTTGAAATATTTCTCCGATTCAAAATAACCTACCAAAGTAACATTGTCAGGACACTCGTCCATAAGTTCCTGACAATAATGATACTGATCTAATTGAACCAAATCGCCCTCAACAAATCCATACTTACCTTCAAAGTGTTTCATCTTAAAACATCCCTGAAGTTCATGATGTTCAAATCCACCATAATCACTGTATGCTGAATGATCAGGAATACAACACTCATATCCACGATATGCAGCGATACCTGTCAGACCTGCGACCTGGAACATTTGATTTCCAAGTCTACCAATTCTACCAAGATGATTAAATCCAATCATTTGTTTCTTAAAATAAAAAATCCATTACCATGTGGATGAGGTTCAATCCACTTTTCTTTGATTGACCCAAGAGAATATGAGAATTTGACAAGTTCCATCCCCTGCGACTCAAACATTCTAATCCACCACTCTTCATCTTTCTTAGTGACGTGAGTAACATCTACCTCATACTCTCGGATTCTAAACCGATCATTATCTCCGAGAGGGATAACAAAGAAAAACTGATTTGACTTCTTTTTAAACTTTTGAAGCACTGAAGGAATGTCCTCCACCTCAACGTGTTCAAGAACATCTTTACAAATAAGAAGATCATACGTCTTATCGTTCGGAAGAGACACATAGTCTTTGACACTTGGGTGACAGTTCTCTACTGCGTATTCACTGATATCCTCACCCCATGCATCACACCCAATAATACGAAGAGCATGTACTAAGAAACCCTTAGCACATCCATAATCAACACAAGTCTGAAAGTAAAAATTATCCTGGATGTCTAATGCTTCTGGAATTGATCGAGTTGGCATCCAACTGTAATTTTCATATCCAGAAATATGTTTACGAACACCGTCTTCATAATAATCTCTAGTAAACATTAACCCCATCCACTAATTTGAACGCCAAGTGATTGAATTTGAGATGACAACTTTTGGGTATCTTCTGCAAACTGAGGAAGAATCCAATGATGCCATTCGATAATTAAATTGTTGATGTATGAAATACTTCCATCTTCAATCATTTTAGGAAGTACTTTATATTCAGATCCTTCGATATCCATTTTTAGAACAATCTGATCATCTTTATCAAAGTTTTCCATAACCCATTTAGAGAAATCAATTGCTTCGACTTCACCAGTCTCAGGAAAACACAGTTTGATAGCATGTTCTGGTGGTCGATCCAACTGATCATGTATCTCTTTGACACAAGATCCACCTGTAGCAGGCAAGTCTAGATCGATAAAATCCAAACATTCACCTCTCTTGTGTCTTTCATTCAGATCATCACATCCTTTCTTCCAGGCAGGATCTCGATCATACTCTTCTTTGTTAACTGCCTCATGGCAGAACTGAATCGTTTCATCTTTATACCAAACAGCCTTCTGCTGAAGATTAAAATTCTGATTCTCTAGAACAGCATACCTTCCGGATTTGATATTGTTCACATATGCATCATATGCATAGACATTGGGTTCAAATCCAAATACTTCCCATGATGCATCAATACCAAGTCGAGGGGCAAGATCTGCGAAACCCATTCCCATATTGGTTCCACAGTCTATAAAAATTTTTCTCATATCAAGCAAAGTCGTTATGAATCGTATCAGTTAGTATGTCATCTACCAGTTCATTCTGCATTGCATACTTACAGTAGTGGCAAGCATGATGTCTGAGAGTTGGTCCTTGATTGTAGAAATCTTCGATACCATCAATATCGCAGACAGCAAACTGTGATTCAGGAACATAGTTGTAGTTGTTCTCAATAGACAATTCGGCAGATGGACAAGCATAAACATAACCATCTGTAAACAGGAAAGGTTTGACCATATGCATATAGCAGTGATCATTCCTACGTTCACCCTTGAAGTTGAAATCAGACAGGAAGGCAGACTTTAATTTTCTGCCACGGTCTTTCTCATATTCTTCAATGATGCCACGAATGGTTTCAATATCCTTTGCTGTTTCCTTTACGTCTTTGATGGCGTTGAAGGCAATACGACATGGGATACCCTTTTCCTCCACCCAGTCTAGCATACGAATGAAGTTTTCGGTAGTCTGAAATTTCTTGGAAAGCACACGCTTATTCTTTACGTCGCTCCAGTCGCCTGTGATGTTAGGGTTCTTAGATGTCTCCAGGTTCTCATCCCAGACATAAGCAGCAGATGGTTTGCAGTTGGTTCCTTCAAAGACACTCAGGTCATAATCATAACCTTCATAGAAACCATACATTCCTAGACGAACCCAGTCAAACAGTTCTACAATATCTTTCTTGATAGGACGGTCAGAACCAAAGCGTGCTCCATTCGTGCAGATACCAAGACTGAATCCTAAGTCCTTGGCATACTGAACAATCTCTTTGAAGTGTGGGTGAATACTGGGTTCACCACCACCAGTGAACTCAACACCAGTCACACCAATTGCTTTGAAACTTTCCAATGCTTGGAACACTTTTTCTGTAGGCATCTTCTCTGAGATGTCTCTGTTCGCAAAGCAGCAGAAAGAGCAAGTCAGGTTGCAAGCATTCGTCAGTGAGATGTGTGCCATCACTGGAGATGCTGGTTTTCCTTCCTGCAAGTTTTGAAGTTTAGGTAGTTGCTTCAGAAGTTTAGTTAGATTGCTACTATAACTTCTACCTTGAACTTTATCATCTTCTTTTTTAAATGTCCCGTCATCATTAAAGATGGGTGATCCTTTATATGGTACTGTAGTCATTAGTAATGTTCCTTCCACTGGTGGACAACTGGGAGATGTGTATTCCCTTCGCACACCTGTCCCAACCAGGGTGCTGCTTCATATTTATGGCCTCTTTTGTTATAGTGATATGTAATATTTGCATCTACTGCTGTCAACAAATACCACTCATCATAGTTATCAATCAAACGTCTGTCCATGTTCTCTTTGATATCTTCAACGACATCATCATAAATTTCAAGGAAGATGTTTGCATTGTAGATTGATCCACCACACATGCCATAGTTAGTTCCATCCAATCCAGAACTATTCTTGATATCCTCTAACAATCTAAACTGAAGTGGATCTCCTGATTGCACACCTCTCAATGCAAAAGGTGCTTGAATGTCAAATGGTTCACGTACATATACGTCATCCTCCATAATCATAACATAGTCCATCTTGGTTGCTTCACAGACCATCTTCTGTCTGCTCCACCATTCTAGCATCCTAATTGAATTGAATGCTCCAGGATAGTTGTGATACCCTAAGGAAGGTCCAAAGATATTATCCTTACACATATTAAAGATGCAGTTAAACTCTTCAGCATAATCACTAAAGTCATCACCTGCATCTGAAATAAGAACGATTGGATTCTCTGGAAAATGCTTTCTGAAATTTTCTAACGCAAAACGAACTGCTTTATTTTTACGAAAGACTTGATAAAATACACCAAACTGTGGTTCCATAATCACTTACCAAACAAATAATCTTCAATCACTACATAATCCATCTCTGTATTATGTAGTGCGTATAAGGCATCCTCAATTGTAGAAAGGATAGGATATCCTCTAATATTAAAAGAAGTATTCAGTAACACATTTGTTTCTGAAATCTTACCAAACTCAGTCAACAATTCATAGAAGTGAGAGTGTGAATTCTCAGTGACTACTTGCAACCTGGCAGTATTATCTACGTGTGTAATAGAAGGAAGTTTCTCAATATATTCTTCTTTGACTCTAGGAGCAAAACTCATGTACTCATAATAATTAAAAGTATTAGACTCAAAGTAAGTAGGAGCATCTTCTTTCTTACAGAAGGGAGCAAAAGGACGATACCATTCACGGAACTTGACCTTAGCATTGAGAATATCCTTCATCTCCTTGATGTTAGGGTCACAAACAATAGAACGATTACCGAGTGCTCGTGGTCCTACTTCAGAATCACCATAAACAAGTCCAACGATGTTGCCATCCTTGATGAGTTGTGCCAGTTCTTTCTTGTCAATCTTCCTAGCATTATACTGTTCAATATAATCATCTAGTTTGTCACCATCCAACAAAGGTAATCCTGAGTAAACAACCTTAACTGGTTCTTTTGGTTTCAAATATTGGAAGAGATGACCAAGTGACAATCCACAATCATTTGGATTTGGTGATACGAAAACTTCTCTATCACATTCATTGATCACTCTCTGATTTACAAGAACGTTGAGTGCTGCGCCTCCAGTCAGGCACAATGGAAGATTCTTATCATACTTCTCAAGTACACCAAAGAACGCCCTCTCAAACGCTTCCTGCGCTGTTGCAGCAACATCAAATCCCTTCTGACCCTCAAACACCCAGTTGTTCATAGGATATTCCCAAGGATCATCAAGATTCTTAAGTGGAAGTCCAGTCAGTTGTGCAAGTTTCTTATAGTTTTTATCAAAAAAGAACATGCCAAACGGAGCAACATGTTCTTCAGTCACCTTACCGTACCCACACAGTCCCATCATTTTACCAGCAAGAGCAAGTTGATGCTTACTCTTCTCAGCAACTTCACGAATTAGAGAAGCACTTAGACAGTACCCACCACCAAAGTCTGATTTAATAGTATCGATTAGTTTCACATCATCTCTAGTAGCATGATACACTTTGAAAAATCCATCATCACCACCACCATCATAAGAAATAACTAGAGACTCTTCAAAGGGAGACTGATAGAATACATTACATGCATGGCAGTGATGGTGAGAAATCAGAGTTCCAATCTTGTCACAGTTGAATACATCTACTAAGAGTTGTTGTGGATTGATCCATCCGGCACCACCAATCTTCCAGACACGATCATCAGATCCAAGAAGTATTGCATCATACTCATCAATACCCCAATGCTTAGATGCAATATTCTTACATTGAATCAAGATGTCACGAATGGTATCATAATCATTCTCAAAGTGCAGTCTAAAATATCTTTTCTTGACTAACCTTTCAAGTTCAATGATGTGGTATGTTCCCCTCTCACCATTGTAGAAGGTAACATTACCATCATGACCACCATATATTGCAACTAAATTATTTTTCATTTCAGAACACTAAGGATACTATCGATTCGATTTACGTATGTGTGATTCTCTTTAACTATTTTCATGCCCTCTTCAATTAATTTTGCATTTTCTCTGTCTGCCATTGCATCATGGAACAGTTGAGCAGTGTCTTCATTGAAAATACATTTACCCTCCATCTCTTCATACATCGCCTCAGAATTGGTCACTCCCAGATGACCGTAACTAACATTCTTAAACAGTCTGCATGTCACAACACCTTGCTTGGCAGCTTGGGGTCCTCTAATATCTGGTGCAAGAATAGATTCATGAGTTCTTCGGATCACTTCCTCATTTGACAGTGGGTTCTGCCAAGGGTTATTATAAATGAATCCATACCCTGCTTTCTCTGCTTCAGTTATAAAAGGTCTCCAGGTTGACAGAGTTTCTGTTACTCCATGATTGGTGATTGTTCCGCAGAAATAAATGTTTGGTTCCCTAGGAATATACATGTCATCATAATCGATTTCATGTGGAAGAGCATTTGTTGCCCAACTGATATAGAACCTATCAAAGTCATCAATCTCATAGTCATGATAATCATTCTTGATTCTGACTTTACCATCGGTGGCAGGTTCAAGATAACAACCTGGTCCAACCTTGGTTGCTTTCTCTTTATCTAGAGAGTATTCAAAGATGTGATCTTTGATTCCTACACCAACAGTTCTAACATCAATGTATTGCTTTACCTTACCATGATACTTTTCAGGAGATGGGCAGTACATAATGAAGTATGCACTACTGTCATTGATTGGAAGATTCTTATCCGCAAATCCTTCACCAATAAAGAATGAGTTAGTATAATCAAAATCTTTTGGATCTGGATAGTCGTCGTCATGAAACCAGTAGGTATCATATCCAAGATATTTAAAAGTTTTAACGTAAGCATCATGCACATAAGAATGTGTATGAGAGTGTAGAGGATATCCCCAAACAATTACTTTGGAGTATGGGAAATCTTTTTTCATGAATTAATGTCGCGAAGTTGTAAAATAATGTTTCCGGGGTGAGAACCATCAGACTGAATTGTATCTAATAGTTCAGTATCAAACTCATCAGGATGCACCCACCAATCTTCAAATGGACAAGGAGACTTTCCATCATATCCCTCATGATTCGGTTGAGGAACAAGTACGTTAGCACAAACTAATCGATATCCTTTTTCCTCAAGGACTTCACGTTGTGCAGAACGATAGGTATCACCAAAAAGATATGCATCATGTTCGATAGTAATTACCTTGAACCGATACTTATCTAATGGAAGTATCTTAAGAACATCCAGAGAGATCTCATCCACATCGAGTGAAAGATAATCAATGGTTGTTGGAAACTCATTTTCCTCAAACGCTTTTTCATAATCAATCGTAAGCGCATCCTCGTTATAGTGAGTGCCTTGTGATCGATTAGAGTAACTGTCATTCCATTTATCATCAAGTTCTACACTTACCGATGTCCATCCAAGTGCTTGGAAAACAAAAGTATTATTGCAAATTGCAGAATGACAACTACCGATGTCTACACAATATCCATCTTTCTTAAATTTCAAAAGATTTCCTACAAACTGATCTTGACCAGCATCAGCATAAAAATTCATTCGTGCATCCTCAAATAATTTGAATGTATGGAAGTGGGAAGATAAACTTACCTCCGTTCTTCATGTATTCTTTCTCTCTTTGAATTATACCATTTTTAAAATGCCATGGCAATACAATCATGTAATCAGGATTAGCATCCTTTACTTCTTGCTCAGCAATGATAGGAATATTAGTTCCAGGAGTTACACACCCAAACTTATCAGTATTAACTTCACCAATAGCAGTAATGTCATCAGCAGTAAATCCACACCACTGAAGCAGAACATTACCTTTCGTAGATGCACCATATCCATAGATGGTTTTACCATCTGCACGAAGTGATTTTACAAGATTTATAAGAGAATTACGATGTTCATAGGTGCGTTGTGCAAAATCAAAGTAGGGTTTAACCGTATTCAAACCCATAACATATTCTTCTTCAACCAACCAATCAATAACAGAGTGATTGACTTTGATAGAAGTGTTGGTGTCTTTACAAGCAGTCACAGCAAAACTACCACCATTGATATCGTTCAATGTAACATCAACAATCTTCATTCCTGCACGATCAAGAATGTTCTGCACCGAAAGCATTGAATAATATTCAATATGCTCATGACAAACAGTGTCATAAGAAAGGGATCTGAGTGTAGAAGGTAGATATGCCTGTTCAAAATGCCATACACCATCATCTGCAAGGACAGATCGAACGTCCCTTACAAAAGAAACAGGATCATCAAGATCATAGAAACATGAAATTGACATTACCAGTTTTGCATTCTTATCTTTCTCTACAGATCGATATGCATCCTCAGAGAAGAAGTCTTCTACCTTTGTAATCTCTTCTGGATAATACTTTGCAAACTTTTTACTCGTAGGGTCAATACCAATTCTCTTCGTGTATTCTGGGAATGCTTTGAGAGTTGTACAATCATTAGATCCAATATCTACAACAACATCTCCTGGTTGTAGATCAGCAAGTTCAATAAGATATTCTGCTTTACTAGTAAGGTGCTGAACCATAGAACCATTCAGACCAGAACGATAACCATAGTTATCACCATACATCATGGTAGGTTCAAATGTGTGCTTGATCTGAACGAGATGACTTGATGGACTCCAAACTAATTCAAGAGGTCCACGCTCAAGAGCAGGTTCTTCCTCAGGTGTAGGAAAGACTCCTGTCAGTTTTTGATTTCCAAGATCAAGTATAGAAACTAGATCTTTCTCTTTACTTACTCGACAAGTTTCAATCTCAGTGTAAAAACTCATTTTCTTTTCTCCATTACTATTTCAAGATCAGAATGACACATTTCCGAGACCAGTTGTTCAAACGTATACTCAGGTTCCCAACCCAGTTCTGTTCTAATTTTGGTCGAATCACCCATCAGTGATTGTGTGTCTCCTGGACGATAAAAGGCAGGATCAATCTCAACAATAACCTCGCCTGTGTTCTTATCTATACCAATTTCATCGGTGCCTTCTCCAGACCATTCAAGATCAAATCCTAGGGTCTCACAAGAAATTCTTACAAGATCACGAACAGAGTGCTGCTGCTCCATACACAAGATATAATCATCAGGTTTCTCTGCTTGCAACATCATCCACATTGCCCTGACATAATCTTTAGCGTGTCCCCAATCTCTTTTCGCATCAAGGAATCCAAGTGCTAGAGGTTTCTCTCTGACACCTGCTTTGATTTCAGCAAGAGTCTTTGTAATCTTTTTAGTCACAAACATATCACCCCTACGTGGAGATTCATGATTGTATAGGATACCATTACATGCAAACATCTTAGATGTTTCTCTGACATTTCTGGTTATCCAATATCCGTAGACTTTAGCAACGCCATATGGAGACCTAGGATTGAATTCTGTTTGCTCTGTTTGAGGACTTTCTTTTGCATTACCAAACATTTCTGAGGTAGATGCCTGATAGAATTTAATATTCTGTTCCATTCCCAGAACACGAATTGCATCAAGTAATCGCGAAACACCAACTGCATTAATGTCTGTGGTGTATAGATGATTGGCAAAAGAAAATCCTACCTGACTTTGAGCGGCAAGATTGTAAAGTTCATCTGGTTGGATTTGTCGGATCAATGCAATCAATTTGGAAAAATCTGAAAGATCTCCATAGTGTAGATGAACATTTGGATTATCTCCAAGGTGCTTGATACGATCTGCGAGACCACCTGCAGAGTTACTACGGATTATACCGTGAACACTATATCCTTTTTCAAGAAGTAGATCTGCAAGATAAGATCCATCCTGTCCAGTAATTCCAGTAATTAAAGCAGTTTTCATAGTTTGATCCAACGTTCATTTGCAAGAGTCCATTCAACGACCTCAGCAATACGGTTACGAATGTTCTGAGGTTCCCATCCCATCTGTTTCATCTTTCCTCCATGGAGTGCGTAACGTAGATCATGCCCAGGACGTGCAGTGTGGAAATCAACCATTTCATAAATCAGTTCCTTACCCTGGACATCAGCAATAATCTGTGCCAGTTGAAGATTGTTTAGTTCCTCTGCACCAACAATATTGAACTTGGGACATTTAGCACCACCCCAATTAGTTTCAACTACAGATGGTTGATCCAAAAGAAACAGAAGTGCATCTGAAACATCTTCAGCATGAATGTAATGACGTGACCCAGGAATCTTTTTAGTTGGATCACTGTGAATAGTGATAGGTTTACCATCACGAATATTCTTGATACACATAGGGATGAACTTCTCTGGATGTTGACGTTGACCAAAGACATTCATCGTATGAGTAATATAGACAGGAAGTCCATACGTATTCTCAAATGCTACTGCTAACTCTTCACCACCTGCTTTCGTTGCACTATAAGGATTAGTAGAGTTATAACGATCATTCTCCACATAGTTGATACCATTAGGAGCAGGACCAAAGACCTCATCCGTACCAAAGTAAACAAACCTTTCAAGGTGATCAAGACTACGAGCATAGTCAAGAATATTACATGTCGCTACAACATTGTCCATGACAAATTCCATGGGATACTCAATGCTTCGATCAACATGAGAACCTGCTGCAAGATGCAGAATATAATCAACCTCTCCAATATTAGCAGCAATCAAAGGATTCACTGCTGCTTTCAAATCATGATACACTACATTGACACGAGCACGATCAGCAGGATAAAAATCTTGCAGAATGTCATGAAGACGATTTAAGTTCCCACTAAAATCAAGTCGGTCGAGTGTAACTACTTCCCAATCAGTATTTTTTAAAATCTGAGACACTAGATGGTGGGCGATGAATCCTGCCCCTCCTGTAATCAATGCTCTTTTCATATAATTTATGATTTATCACTACCAGTATACAGCAAAAAAGGGGTCTTGTAAACCCCTCAGTATCATGATTTTACAGAATCCTTTACATAACATGGGACGTTATCAGGATCTAACCACTTGGTATATTCAAAGTCTTCAATAGCAGTCATCAATTGGAGTTCATTATCACAGAGATACATGTCTTTGTATTTACCAGTCCATGAATCTACTTTCTGAATTCGACAGTCTGGTTTACCATTGATTTCCAGAGTGCCTGCCTGGACATAACGATAAGGAAAACGTTCCAGAAGAACATTTGGTTTTTTGATCACATTCATTGTATTCGTTGAGTAAGGTTGTCTAAATCCTTGTCAGGAGTCCAAAGGCAATAGTTTGACATAATATACTTAGTGCCTTTAATAACAGGAGTGCCTTCGTGTGGAAAAGTCCAAAAGGGTGGAAACACTAGTGCAGATCCTTTCTTTGGTGTAACACTTGAGTTTGGATAGAAGTTAGTTTCACCTCCTTCAAAACCATCATTTAGATAGTATATGAAGGCGAGAAATCTACGGCAAGCTGAAATACTTGAAGCATCAGCATGTCTTTTATACTGATCGTCAGTTCCACCAACATACTTTTTAATGTTAGATCCTTCAAATACAAAATTATTTAAATTGAAATACTTTGCATACTCGCCAACGTATTGTCTGTATTTGAGGGCAGTTCGTAAGAATGTATTGTAAAGTTTATCTTCTATGTCCTGATGATTGCCAAGAAGAAACAAATGAGTCCAGTTGGGATATCCATTTTTTTCATATCTATGCGTGTGTCTACTGTTTTCAAATAGTTCGATCAATTCATCACAAACAGTGTGACTCAATGCATTATCAACTATTAGAAGAAAATCATTAGACTTCACTGTGCAACTTCCACATATTCAAGATCTTGTGCTAGGCAGTCCACCAGGATTTCATAGTCATCGAGGGCATCACCTGAAAATACTACGCCATCATTCTCATAAAACTTACGAACCTTTTTGTAGAGTTTTGGATTCTTTACATCAAGGAAGTACTCGCCTGCTGCTGCTGAACGAAGGATGCTGAGATCCTTATTCTTGAACTTGTCGTTGAGTGCCATTGTTCTGCGGGGTTGACCTGTCTATTATAAGGGAATGACGGAGATCCGTCAAGTGCTCCTTGCGTGGATCGAACACGCCTCAGGCGAATTATGAGTTCGCTGCATTCACCAGATTGCTAAAGGAGCAATAGGACTACCGGGAATTGAACCCGGTTCACACCGTTATAAGCAGTGGGCATTAACCAATATGCGATAGTCCCTTTCGCTTCATTAGATGAAGCGATTAGAGTAGGTTAATCGCTTCATTAGGAACCTTCGTTGTGTTCCGTGTATATGCGTATGAGTTCCTCATCCGCTGGCATCATTATAGCACGGTTTCGTCCGTTTGTAACTCCTATACTCTCCCCGTCTTCAACTCTCTGTATCATCTCTTCCCAGTTCTCTTGCCAATGTTCCACGGTGTAAAATTCCATCGTTACACATATCTATAAGAGTATTATATACTAGACAGTTGCAGTTGTCAAGGCAATTCCTACATCTCCCCCACCAAAGAAGTCATCTTGCATCTGTGCTTGATTAGATGTGGCACCACCTGCAACCCAACTGATATAGATGGGGTTACCATCACCAGCAACATCCTTAGTTGCAATGATAGCACTATTTGATTCATCAAAGATATCAATACTATTATTAGAGTGGTATCTGATAGAGAACTTAGTGTTACCAGGACTTGGGTCTGTCCACTTAGTAGAAGAGTAGTTGGAGTTACCAGTGTTAAAAGTAAATCCTTTCAGTGTATCAATCTCTTCACTAGTGGTTGTCTGCCAACTCCAATCCCAATAGCTATTAAGATTCTCTACATTAGTCAGACCAGAAGCAGCATTAGAAGTTGACCACTGACCAATCTGACCATTGATTTGAGTAGTAGGTAACAACCAGTGCATCTTGTATCCTGGTGCTAGACCATCCTTATGTCTCCATACTTGGTCTGCCTTATATGCAAGTGGGTTACCAGTGCTGTGAATACCAACAGCAAGACTACTTTGGTTCTCAGGGAATCCACCAATTCTCCAGTTCTTCCAAGGGTTGTAATAACCAGGTGGTTCGTGAGCAATCTCCCATCCATATACTTCAACACCTGTGGTGGATGTAGGAATTCTGGTTGAGTCACCTCCCATAGAGATAAAGACAGGATTACCATCCAGTGCAGAATTAGATACTGCCAATGTCTCCCTTACACCAGATCTAACTACATCAAGTTTCAGTTTATTATCACCAGCATCATACTTGATTCGGCAACTTTGTCCTGCAGTGGTTGTTGTAATACCTGCCTGAACAGTGACTCCACCATCTTGATCTGCCTGTGGTTTAAATTCACCAGTTCTACGGAAACGGAATCCAACGTCGTAACCACTAAAGTCAGAATTTAGAACACCAATAATCATATTGTGTTTGGTTGAACCATTATTATTAACTGATAGTTGAGTCCAGATAAATTCTTGTCCTGGTCTCAACTTCTCGCCCCAAGTAACATTGAAAGTACCACTGGCAATAGTCTTAAAATTATTGCTAATATCAAGTGATTCTGATGCCGTCTTCAAAGGCATTGTGTTTTGTCTCAAATTCAAGGCAGTATTGCCGTTGTGTCCAGATGACCAGTCACGATACTCCATGAACCAGGTTTTTTGGTTCCACTCCCATTCCCATTGGGGAACTTCTGTTGTGTAGGTGTTAATGGTTGATGCACCAAATAGATATGGATACATATCATTTCCATCAAGATTGGTATCACCAGTGAGTATTACCTCGTCAGTATCCTCATCAAAAAGATCCCAACTATTGTCTGAGTTATATCTCCAAGAAATATTTCTTCCTTCTAAATCTAAGGTAAGATTTGTGCTTGTATCAACAGCAGCGGTATAGTTATTATTAAAAGTAGAGTTTTGCTCTGCTCTAATCTCCTGAGAATTTGAAGATCTCCAGGAACCAGTTGCATCACCATATGGATTTTGTGGTCCATTACCCATACCAGTTGTACCACCATATCCTACACCCCAGTGATGGAGTTTAATATCACCACTCAGTGTTGCCTTCAACTTCATTCCAGGTCTCATTGATCTGGTAGATTTCCAGATGTCATCATCTTGGACTCCAGTATGAATAGTAGGACCAGCTTGAGTATTGACAAAAGATTGAAGTGTCCACTCAGATGCTCTTATTTGTGATACTGATGGGAGACTTCCTGGTGTTGATGCCTGCGAACTCTCTTCAGATGAGAAGAAAATATAAGTTTCAGTTGCCCCTACGGCAACATTTGCTGAAGAGAGTAACCAATCATATGCTGTAGAAATTTCCCAGAGTTGTAATTTTTGTGTATCATAGTCAAATCTAATAGCATATGTTCCGTTCTCAACAACAATATCTTTATTCAGTTCAACACCTGTTCCAGCATAAGTACCATTTTTTGCATCCCAATCATCATCTGAGACATCATAATACCACTTGGTTGACCAGTTTGATTTATTATTTACGTTCGTAACACCTGTCACACTATTACCACCATTCCAAATACCAACATGAAGGTCTTCAGCAGGAATTGCAAAGACCATTTCTTCTCCTCTTTTCAACTTAGTTCCATAGAAAACTACACCACCATTCTTATCATGTTGATTATTAGAAAGTTGAGCACCATTATTCAGGAAGAAATAAGACGTTGACGAAGCAATAGATGTTATACTTCTTAATGCGGTGACATCTACATCAATATTAGTTGAGTCATCTAGAGTAAGTCTGAGTGTTGTGGATCCTGTTCCAACTATTGCACCACTGGTTACAGGGTTTCCACCACCAGCAATGGTTACTGTAGCAACATCACCACTCACAGATACTGCAGAGACTCCTGCACCAGTAAAGTTTATGGTGTTACCACTACCAACTTGAGAACCATTTTTTTGGAAGTCAATCTCATTCGCCTTCCTATTTGCTTCGTCGTTAATATAGTCAATAACCTGTTGTTGAGTATAACCAAGATCTTGAACAAGTCTCTGTCCTGCTTTATTCCTAACACGGGTGTTAATCATTCTCTTAAAGAGAACCCTTGGATCAACACCATTCTTCTGGAACTGATCACTTCTAATAATCTTGATTCTATTTGGATTCCCATCCAGCGTAGATGCTACAACAATACCACCCAAAGGTGCAGGAGGAGTCTTCACTCCCTCAAAGAAAAGAGAACCCTGTGCTGCGTCCCCAAAGATTTTTACTGCTCTTGCCATTTTATGCTACTACGTTAACGGTTACTGCTAGAACTTCAAGTTCTCCCTCAGATGTGGGAATGACTTCGATATTAAAACTACCTGCGTTTGATTGTGTGGTTCCTTCCAATGTTGATCCAACAAAGAATGAGAAAAGATTCTCACTTATATATTGCTGGTCTGCACCCTCGTTCATAATGAGTGCCTGTTCCTTTTTAATGCTAAAATTAGTCAACCCAGTTCCCTGTGTTGCAGTATTGGTAGTGAACTTCAATTGAATGTCAAGGTTTGAGTTATCATCATCGGGGTTGAATGCAAGTGCAGTTCTCACAATACAAGATGCACCTGAAGTTAATCCTGCAAGAGAGAACTCAGTCTGTCCAGTACCAATAGTTGCACCAGTACCAACATAAGGGTTAGTGTTAACCCCAGACATGACAGTAGGCATGTATTGATATACTGCAGCAACCTTAGGTTGAATCAGTG
>MDSV01035478.1_pt1 | contig 19068 bp, 1 predicted proteins | sample 810851 | NCBI WGS metagenome assembly MDSV01 (sample SAMN05326640, study PRJNA326480) | marine metagenome | isolation source: seawater | place: Atlantic Ocean: North East | collected 2012 | reverse complement strand
TTGATTTTCGTAAGCTAGGTAATAATAGTAAGGTACAGGTATTGTTGATAGGTAAAAATTTATTGATAATTTTACTTGTATTAATATTCCCGTATATAAAATACCATATTTTTAATAAATACTCTCCATTGATTTTTCACGTACAACAAATTTAAATGAATTAAAAAGGATATCTCTCATATTGATATTCAACCTGCTTAGCTTCATCTGGTGCATCACCTAGTTTTGCAAACTCAACTTCTAGACTTTTCAACAGTTTTTCCAATGCACCTTTGTGTCCAGTCGTTTTACTGCCCGATGCTTCCATAATCCATCCTTCAATTTGCCGTTTGATGTATATTTGCTTCAATCGAAAGTGATCTTTAACAAATTTTTCAAAACCTGGACTTGGACTTTGTAACTGTCCAATCATAGCATGTTGGATCGTCGCTTCTCTCAAACGTTCATATCCACCATTTTTACTAGTACGCGCAGCAGCATGTGAGCTCTCGTTTCCCCACGATTGCTCGACGCCTGGTTCGTTGTAATATGGATATTGGCTACCTAAAATTTGACCTTGAATGCTAACATTTACTTGCAACAACGTAGATTTTTTAGGAATCCATTTCTCATTTCCACCAGCACCGCCTGCCCAAGTTCCTAACAATGATAGACAGACCTTTCCACAATTGTATAGGTTTGGATTAAACCGAACGGTACCAGCACCGGTAGTATCTAAGTTTACTTTTGGTGGAACTTTAGGATAATTAGCTGGAAAGTAAATATCAAATACAAAACAGCCACTATCATACGGAGTATTAGAAGGGCCAGTAATCAAGATTTTCATGACGAATGGGCGTGATTGATCGAATCGGATTGCGATAGTCGATCCAAAATGGATTGGTAAATCTCGTTTTAAACTTTTTAATTCTCTATTGACCCGTTTGTCTCTGGATTTGCTAATTTTGCCAGAAATATCTGCCGCAATTTCTTTGGTATAATGGTGAGCATAATTTTTTCCGTCGTCTCCCATCTTCATATCCATGGAACCAAATTGATGCTTTTTCATCTCCTTTACATACAAAGTGTAAATATTCATATCTTCATGGTCTTCATTATTATCTGGTATTAAGGATGACATCGATTTCAAATTTCCAGTACTATTGTTGTCTTGATCCTGTCCTTTCTTACTTTTTATTAGCGACTCGTTAATGTCTTTCAAAGTGTCATTAAATGCATTCTTTAAATCAACAACAAGCTTACTAGCTTTGTTGCTATCATCCTCGTCGTTCTTCTCTCTTTTTTTTTGCTTCAATAAGCTTTTTCTCTTCATGACTTCTTTTTTCCCTGCAAAATTTTTATAATTAGCTTCATTTAAAATTTCATCCTCTTCCTCATCTAAATCATTTGCAACTTCTACATTATCAGCAACGAGCACATGAATAGATTTATACAAACCATCTATGTTCCCATTTAGCATTGCAGTTTCTTTTCTAGACGCAAAACAGCGAATGACGCGCAATATGGCATGGTATAATTCTATGTTTGACATCAACGACATAGCGCTATTACCAAACAAATATGATAAAAAGAAAGATAAAAGAGGAGAATATTCCACAGCTTCATTGAAACTAGCCCATTCTTCTTTTGTTAATTCGACATTTAATTCCAACAATTGCGCTAAGCAATCCAGTGTCTCGATGGTGGCAGATATTTTCCGAATTCGATTTAATTCACGATCTGCATCATCTTTAGCCGTATTTGAATTTCCATGGCCAAAACCGGGTTTCCAAAGCAAATCGCTCTTACCTTTAGCAGATGAATTGCTACTTGCGTTACTATTTCCAAAACTCGTATCCACTTTTGAATAATTGTTAGGATGGTATCCGCTTGCTCCACCAAAACCAACTACCTTAGTTTTCTTTTTTGTTTTTTTCTTTATTTTTATTACATGTTTACTTTTGGATTTGCTTAACTTTTGAACATTTGTTTGAACATTGTTTTTCAATATTGAATAATCAAAGTCTGCCTGTCTATAACAATATATTTTTGTCATTTTTGCTCCTATTAGAGCTTCCAGCACATGAACTGTATCATTCTCTTGGATCGCAGTGGCAGAACCATCAGCTTCCAGCACGACAAAAATCAACAATTTCCTGTCAATATTTTTCCTTTTTGAGAACAAAGATGTTACTTTCTTCATCTTGGTTTTATTTTTAGTCATCTTAACAAAAACTGATTTATTCTTGTCATATAAATGGGAAAATAGGAAATCTATTATTTCAATTACCGAAGTATTTTTCTCTTCGATCGACATACTACCCATCGAATGGTTTAATTGGTATTGTTCTTCTGCATTTTTTGTATATTTACTAACTTGAGATTTATTCAAATTTTTGCTACTATCTTTTTCATCAGCATCATTTGTAGAAGACATTGTATTTTTTTCAGGTTCCATTTTTGGTTTTGCATATTTTTTACCCCATGCAGAATTTCGTGCAGTTTCTCCTTGCAGTTCTCCAATACGTAATAAGAGACGATCTACAACACCATTTGCTATGCATGCTTTTACTAATTTGGTTGAGAATTCTTTTTTGTCAGTGCCTTCTTTTTGTATTGTGCACTCTTGTATTACACTTTCTAAAGTCAAAATTTGAGATGCAACTGGATCAATTAGTAATTCTTTCACCAAATGTGTTGGAATTCCTCCCTTCTTTCCAGTTTTCTTGCTGTGCGTCTCAATGCCTAAAGCATATAACAACATTGTTAAACACGCCTCTTGGGAAATAAATGCTTCACTGAATCCTGGCACTTTAAGATTTGCTTCTAAAAATACAACCCACGTCCATAATTTATGTCTCATTTCATCTTTGCTAATATTTATTCTATTCCCACCAATCCCACCAAGTGTCAACTCCCGGGCAAAATTTCCATCAATTAGATGAATTCGCAAGAGCCCCATCATTTTTGAAAGCCCACCTAATTTTGCAAGCTTCTTTAAAATCGGCGATGCCACATGGTTTGAAGCTAATTCAGATGCACCCATCTTCTCTGATATTTCATCGGATGGAGTATATGCAGATTTGTAGCATTTCGCACAATAATCAAAATCACACCCAGAAACACATCTATAACGTCGCATACCTGGATTATTCAAGGATTCATCGCCACAGCTATCGCATATCCAACTATTGCTTTTGGTAGTAAATTTCATTTGATGCAGATGCTTTTGTACAAAAACAATTTTTTTCTCCGACTTATTGTTGCTATTGACACTTGTCGAAGCACCATGTTTTTGAAACATTTTATAAAAATTAGATTTTGAACAAAATTTGGTTGAACCAAATAAAATGCTAATATCAGCGCTATCTGCAGTATCTTTACCATTCCTAAAAGATGTACACATGAAATTTTGATCTGGAGAAAAGTGGATTGGCATGGTAATATCTTTTTGTTTTGCGAACATTTCTTCGATTTTATTTATATTTTTCTTGTTACCGGAAATATTTATGTTCATGGGCCGTATAGTGACATAAAGACCATGTTGTTCTTCATGCCGCCTTGAAGCTGAGTCATGAGAAACACCACTGCTATCAGTAGCGGTGTTGCCCAATTCATTATCTGCAAAGGATTCACTATTAGAAATTAATACTTTCACTGAAATACTTTTGGTGTTATATTTACCTTCATTTTCACCATCCATTGAATCATATGTGGAAGTTGTGGTCAATTTTGCAGTACCGGTTCCTACGGCTATAATTCCTGAATCCTTTGACATAGAAAAAGCCAGTTCGAGAAATACGGATAAAGACCGTGTATAAATGAAGCCGTGCCACTTTGCATCATTGCCAAATGCTCGTTCAAGCTTTATATGTAATTCTCTAAATGCCAAAGTAGCATTTTTAAGGAACAAATTAATAATAGAGTTCCCATTATTCTCTTCCACCAAAGAACGTAAATTTCTTAACAATGAGCTATTCAAGGAATCACTCTTTATAGCAACTAAACCAGCATCTGTATGTAAAACTTTATCAACAGAATTGTACGGTAATATTAAATCTAACAGTTTAGATTCTGCATCAAGTGTGTAAACATTGCAAGTTTTCATAAATGTAATATCTTTATCCGATTCGTCCACTAAATAAGATGAGGCCAATTCCTTATTTACTCCAAGCAATTCTGTTGCTGATATGCGTTGTTTAGTTCTTGGGTCTATATAATATGATCTTAAATTACCAATTGAAACAACATCTTTACTTCGGTACAAGGAGACCACAGGAAATAATTCAACCGAACTAGGCAAATTCGTAAATGCAAGACCTTGATCAACACCATTTAGTGAAAAAGATAATGTCCCCTCATCGCAATTTAAATGAACTGTGACAACATCACCAACTTTAAATTTTAAACCGTACGCCTGACTGGTACCGTGGTATGAATAACCATTGCTGGCATAGTAACCCCAGCCTGAAGATGTAGAACCACAATATGATGATAAACTAATGGATCCATTAGCAACACCTATAAAAGTATCACGCATATAATTATTTCCTGCTGAGACAAGCTTTACATCCCATTGATGAGATCCCTTTGAAAAACTTTTATTAGCCATTGCAGATCGATATGTGGAACCAGCACTGACATATTCAAGAACTGAACCATTAATGATACAAGAGGAAGAACATTTGTTTGGGTTCCATTCCAACTTTAACTCCTTTCCTTCCCTTACATCTACACGATCGCTATCTAACATTTCGTTTAATTGCTTCTTAAACAGCTCTAAGCTTTGCCTATTATCTTTCCAAGAATTGTATACCGCTACATGTACTATCTCCTTCATATTCAAAGCAGCTGACAACAATTTTCTGACAAAGGTATTAAAACTTTCTACTTTTTCCAAAATCTCGCTAATTGCGATTGTAACTAACTCTTGATTTTCTAGGTGTAAATTCCACGCCCGTTGAATAACTTTTAAGCCATAATTCACCATTTTTTCTTCACGCTTTGACTTTGGGAGCAACACTGATAAAGCCGTAACAATTGCATATAGTACGTGTTTCCCCACCAACGCTTTACCGTGGTTATATAAGGAAATGCTAGAATATAAATGAAACATTCCAAATATTATGTCAGTTTGCTTCTTCAAGCTTTCCCAATTCTGAAGCAATTGACAAGTTTTATCCATACTTTCACATAGCCATTTTTCAACAGCATTGATTAGTGATGGATAAGCACCCAATATTAATCCAATTAATCGATACATTTGTAAAGAGTTACAATTTTTGATCAAGGTCAATAGATAATCTGGATTAACAAGACCGATGTATGTGAAAAGAAATTGACAACACGTTTTGTAATACGGTTCTGTTTCGGTATCCTGCGACAATGCTAATATAGCTTCAAGACACTGATTTGTACAAGGTAGATCAAATATACTTTTTAGATCTTGCATAATATGCCCATCGTTACCCAAATTGGCGCCTTCTTGACCATTACGATTTTTAACATGGTGTATACAGGCTGTTAAAGAGCTTAAATATTCCATAAGTTTAGGGTCCGGGAGACCTTGCGTTTGTCGCAATGTGTTGCTATTTGATTCAATATCAGATTGTATTGTAGAATCGTTCCCATTTCGTGATGTAATGAATTTTGATATAAACTTCCATAACATTTGAATGTTATCATTTGCATTCATACCTTTACACAAATTTCCAGCTAATAGAGCATGTTGTTTCGACAATGTTGAACTCGTTAATATTTTACGAACAACGTGCTGGGCGAGACTGATGTTTTGACTTCCAATTAAAGATAAAACTATTACGGAATACGTTGATGTTGTTATGAAAGGAAGTAACGCATCAACAATCGGCAACGCAATTTTGATATCTGTCAATGTTTCCCTGGTCTTTTCATGTGAAATACAAGCTGATGATAAAACTTCAATAGCAATCGATGAAGACAAAACATCGCCAGATTTGCTTTCGACAATCTGCATATCGCTCATATTAACCGTGTCTTCTAATGTTGTTGCGCGTATTACAAGTTTTGATAAAAGCCCATATGTCGATGTATTGCTACCTTTAAAACTTGCTGTTGCATTTGCACTTCCGAGCAATGTATTCTTTCCAGCGTTTTCAACCGCTTTTGTTGCCACAAAATTGCCAGATAGCTTAGTAGTATTGTTATCATTGGCAGTTTTTGAAAGCGAATTAAGTGCATTTGAAGTAGTAGTAAATGTTAATTGAAGTAAACGAGAAGCGGTAACTCTCATTATTTCGACTTTTGCCCCTGCATTCACTGAAGTCCCTATTTTTTTGTTTTGCGTGGTCTTACCCCCAATTTGCTTGAACTCGGCTGTACCAGCATGCGACATCTGAGAGTTAGTGATGCCTGCCGAAATAGAGATTGAGGAAGGTAATATGCTGCTATTTGATTTTGACGGGTGCCGAGAATTACCAACACATTCAACGTATACACTGTTAACTACAACATCTTCTGGCATACGAATAGTAGCGTACCAGGTCGATTCTCCACTGCCACTGACATTAAAGTTCATTTGCGCAACCTCGATATTTTTACTCTTAACACCCTTCTTGGTCAGAGCATTATTTAATAGTTGCGCTAATTGGAACCCCTCTTTACCAATAGACTTTTTTCCTTGAATATTTATAATCTTGCATCGGCTAGTAAACAACGTATTCTTATCTGTAGCAGTTACAAAATTACCATTTTTTTTATTGGCTCCTATTCCACTGTTATAAATGTCTTTCCATTTTGAGCTTGTAAGTGACTTTATCTTTACATCAGTAGATAATGTTGCTGACCCAATTCTTCCCTCAGTCCTACTATCTACCCTTGTATATCGAAAAATTCTGGCAGAAAGATTAGTCATTTGTCTGTTATTGACCAATTTAGTTGTTTTTCTAACTTTTCTTGTTAGATAAGATCCATTAATGAGTTTCAGTGAGTATGCTGTAGCAATACTTTCGCTAGATTGAACAATGCCTAAAGCCAAGTCAATCAAATATTGCGGGCGTTTCGCATCCAACTTGGCTTCATGAAAAATCTTTAAAAGAGCGTCTAAAAATTCCAGACTTTTGTCTGTTACAGCGATAGTGTATAAACGAACCATTGCAGCTGCTATCATATTTCTCAACGTTTTTTTAACTGCATCTGATTGTGTATTCTGCATCGATAACCATTTCAATGTTACAGTTACCGACGATCGAAATATATTGCCATTTCCAGATACAGGACTCTTCATCGATTCGATCAAAAAATCATAACAAAATTTTAAATTAGATCCATTACCCTTTGAAAGCTTTAAAATGTTGTTAATTAAATGTAATATTTCACAAACAATTTCCATCTCGTTAATTGAAATCGCATCCGTATCACATGACTCTGAGAGGAGGACGGTAGCAGCATTGGCCAATAATTTGCCTAAGTTGATTGGTGAAATCCCAACATACGACCTGGTACGTAATACATTATCCTTTGATAAAATGATCAATTGTCGATATATTGGATTTTTCAATCGAGATGCCATTGGAAAAGTCTCTAAAATTGCATTAAAAATACAATTTCTTAAAGGTTTCAAGCATTCTTGTTTGCCAGAAGTAGATGACACTTCATACAACGTTTCAATGAATGCTATCATATTGTTCTCAACCACGGACACTAAAACGAGGCTAGATATCAAAATAGATCTTATAATTGTACCTAGATAAACCAAAAACCCATCCGACCTTAATAAGATGTCTGGATTACAAAATGATTTTAGTAGACGAAAGCATGAGCTCCATGATAAAGCACTTTCTTCGTCTTGAAAAGGCGATGCCACCATAAATTGCAATAAAGAAATAGCAGAATCCAATTCAAGCAAAGAGTCTGGAAGAAGTGGTCGCTGCTTATCTATCGAAGCTACAATTTCGTTTAGTGGACTTTCATCCATAGTTAAACCACGGCGATTAGTAACATCATCATTCATCACCACGCAAAATATATGAATTACGCGAGAGTATTTTAATCCCCTGACACGAGATATTTTTTGTTGAGTGATGACGTCATCGACAATAACTGTGCTTGGTTCATCATATGGTCGTAAGCGTATAAGAGATTTTTGTAACGGCCAGGAAGGACTGATGTATAATATTTGATCACTTGTTGCAATGCCAGTGTGAACAGCTATATCTTCATAAATTTCCACAAAGTTTGTCGCATAATCTTTCAGCAAAGCAAATTGATAGTTTCTATATCGAACAATAACATGGACTTTACCGCCAGTAATACCATTTTCTTTTTTTGATTCTATTACAGGCATATCCGATTTTGTTTCATCATCCCCGTCGTGGCTGTGGATGCTATCCACCAATTTATCATGAGGTAGACACAACCCAAGATATTGAAGGCCAATAGGCTTTAAATTAAATTTTAAAAATGGGACTAATTTTGTTTCCACAGTAGCAGAAAATTTATCTAATGATTGTCCGTTTGAATCCGCCTTAAATACCCTTGCTGAATCTAGTTTAACGACATTATCTGCATCGACACACCGTATATTTAAAGTAGAATATTTTTCCCTCCCGGCAATACCTAAAAACTGTCCTCGCTCTACTCTTACAGGCTTTGTTAAAGCAACTGTTTGCATGGAATTTATATTCGCGTAGTTAAAGTTTTCAAGCGGAACACTATCTACCAGTTTATAGCTCCAATCTTCTCTCTTTGTAAAAATATTAACTTTAAACTTTGCTTTCTCTTCCTTTAGCGGACAACCAAGTGCAAATGTTACCGACTCCAAAATGCCTGCTGCTTCTACATCTACCTCGATAAGCTCTGTTTCCTTCTCTTTTTTGGGCTGTCCAAGAGAGAGACTGTAAGAGGCAGGTACACTAAAAACCAATTCTTTGTACGGAAATACTTTACCAAGCTTATGCTTTTCCATCTCTTCTAGCATACTTTTATCAGCAAGTTGACTACAAGACCAACTACCGAACGCATCAGCTTCACTTGCAATCTCAATTTCTTCCTCAGATACAAATATAGTAGACTTTGCAGAATATGACTGTATTGTCACATGTTCTCCGGGTCCATAAAGGCTAACGGCAGGATAAATGGTTCGCCCCTTGAAGCAACCAGAATATGCAATGCCTTGATCCTCACCATTTACGGAAAACGAGAGATTGTCTTCAACCATATCCAATGTTACCGTTACCACATCACCAGTGCTGTACTGTTTGCCATAGGTCTTAGTATGTGATTGCGAGTAACACTTTCTGGAAACGGAATAATATCCCCAACTTTTAATGGACGATGCACCACCAAGATATGATCCAAGCAAAGCATTTTGCTTTGCTACGTCTGACGGCCATTCCGTAACACCAATGAAAGTATATTTTTGGGGCGATATTTTATCACAAACAATATCCCATTTCACTACACCTTCAGTAATACCCGTCCCAACTAAACCTGTTCTAAAACTGGCATGTGGTTGCTTATCTAAGCATAGGGTTATACCATCATTATGAACACTAAAATCTTTATAGCATTTGGAATAGTCAAAAACTAATTTCTTATATACTACTGGGCGTAGCAAATCTAGCTCCAAGCCATCATTGGCATTTTTGTCATTGATGCTATTATGTAACTTATTCTCGTTTTTCAACATATATTGAACATAATTATATTCAATATCCTGTCTTATTCGGTCATTTTTGACAGTCAAATCGATTTGATTGTGAATATTTCCAATCAATCCATATTGATTTAGCAACATATGATCCAATAACACTTCCTCTTTTAGAGTAAGAATTTGCACAGCGGCATCAATGCCAATAACCTTTGAGATCAAAGTTTTCAAATCGCCAACGCTACTGCTTTCAGTCAAGGAAAGAATGCGAATATCATCACCAAGTTTCACCTGAAGCGTTATACTGCCAGAATTTTCAGCACCATCATCTACATAAGTTCCATTATTATTGTCAAAACTGTCACGTTCTTGATATGATAAAATTTCAAGAAGCAATTCTAATAAAAAGGACGAATTATTATTACTATTTGTAGTCTGAACAGGGTCTAAAAGCGCTAAAGCGTCGTTGCGCAATTTACGTCTAATAGTATCAACCAATTTAAGTTGTTTTGAACCTTGATTAGGGGATACCTCTTCAATTCCTTTACCAGCTAATGCTAGAATTGATCTGATTAATCGCATTGCCGAACTGTAAGCAAATGGATCCCGAGAAATTGATATACTTTCAAAATATTGTTGAAAGTCACACATTTTGACAACATGTTCTAATGAATCAAGACTTGCATGAAATGTACACTGACAAAATACAGTCGTTGCTAATGATAGCAACTCAACTGGAAGTGGATCTATTTTTGCAATGAAACATACTTTTTCAAAAACGTTTGGCAAAAGCATCAAGTTTTTTAATCCTCCTTCTCCTATTAACTGGTTTAAGTCATTGTTTTCTTTGACTATCTTGATAGTATTTTTATTTGAAACATCTTCTACCACATTCAGAAGCAAAGCAAGTTGTTCTATATCCATAATATTTTTCGGAATTGTTGATCCCTCCTTGATTGGGCGCTTTAACGCCAAAAAAAAATGTTTGTAGGATTGTGTTGAAGACGATGATGCTAACCTTTCGCAAGCTTCACATAAATTATATGATGAATCAAATACTGACATGAAACGAATTCCACTAATAGGTTTGTTTATGTTGGGACATGATTGGATATTGCTACACCATACATTTGAATGTACAACGTCTTTGATTACTTCTTCGTTCTCATAGTCCGATAAATATTGTAAAGTATCCGGTAATAATGGAGATGCGACAATTTTATTTTTGTATTGTTTAGGAGCCGGCAATAGCAATGGTTCATAAAGTTTTAAAAAAATATCGTTCCTGTATAATTTCGACATTGTATTTTCATCTTCCCACCCATTTTGACTCAGACTAATGCCAGAGTTTAAAGAAAAATATCTAGGCCCACAGATCGGTGTTACCCCTGTAATTGCACACACTGCAGTTGTATGCATCGGGCCGATACTTTCAATGACTTTGTTCTTCTTCTTCAAGGAAGACAATAGTTTTGACAACAATAATAATTGCCAACCAACTAACGAAATAGATACACAGTTATCATCCTCAGCAATAGTATCGTTTTTGTTTTCGAAAAAAATACTATCACCAGTTAATGCATTTATTAATGGTGGTATAAAAACGGCATTTTTATTTGAAAGTGATGGCGACGCAATATTGCATATAGAATCGAAAACAGCATATTCATTGAATTTACAAGGTAACCTAGACACCGAGTCCCCTCTGCTAATAACGATACTACCAGCTGTTTCTAATGTTTGTTGGACTAAATCTGTTGGCAACTTAGAGCAAATATCCAACTCCTGATCGCCTTTTATTTCTACTCTTTTCAATAAAATGTTTCTTATAAGTGCTAATGCTTTAGATTGGTAAGTACGAAATATTGGGGTTATAACAAAAAATTTCAAAAAAATATCCTTACAATCTTCTGTTGTTAATAATGTGAAAGGATGCAAATTGTTGATATTTGATATTTGCAAGTCATGCAAAAGTTCCAATAGCTCCCCAGCTACAAGCAAATGAAGCCCCGTTGTTGTTTCCCATAGCACATGGGACGGACGAAGTTCCAAATCGGCGTGTATTATCTTGTCATGTTCGTGTAACACATCTTCCAACTTACGAATTTTTCTCGAATATTGATTGTATAAAGAAGCATTTTTAAGGATTTTATATACATACAAACCAAGCTCTTCAAGCATACCATGCAAAGGATCGGGACTTTTCACAGACGCGAACAAATAGCGCAATTCGTTCATACTTCTATTAAGAATTTTCATGTAATCTGCATTCCCTCGTAATCTCCATCTATTATCAGAAATTTGATCCAAATTATTGATAAAATCATCTGATACTAATTTACATGGCAGGAAATCACCGTACAGATTTGGTTGAGCAGCAATATGACTGTTGATATCTCGTATAATTCCTTTTAAATACAACCGAAGGTTCGTCAAGTCTTTTTGACCCGTTTTTAGACTAGCATTTATTTTCGAATGTAAAGATTTGACATAATTCAATTGACGTTCTACTCCTTCGTTACTACTGGTACCAACGTTTTTCGGCCCTATAAATAAATCTGTACCATAAACTGCGATCATAATTTTAACAGAAAAACTAAATTCCACACCAACTGCAGATAAGGATTTAAAAGTGTCACTAGGAATTGATGGAAGCCCTTGAACAAACAACATTAGCTGATTTCCAAGAAGAATTTTTCCTTTACTTTCCAAACTTTTTTTCGCACGAACATACTTAACACCCGTTTCGGGGGAAATAACGACTTGGTACATAGGTTTCCATTCTACCACAGGAGATAATTCATCAATTGCTAAACTGGTTGGCGCATTTCGATAATATAAAATGCCCCGACAGGCATACTTATTCATTCGCATTTTTGAAAATAATAGAGCTACTTTTTCAATCATAATTGATCTTTCCAAATCAAAAAATATTCTTTTGGGATTAATAGATTCCAAGTTAATATCAAATGTAACAAATCTACTGTTAGCGCTATATTGGGGAAAGATGAATGGTGATGCCACATCTTTCAACTTCACACCAAATACTGGTACAACAGGAATATGTATTTCGTCCAAAACACTAACATTTAAATTAAACAATTGCTGGAGATATTGGGATTCTATTGATACACTCATTTGCGTAGATAAAATGCGTTTTACAGTGTTTATACATGCACTCACCAGTTTGCCATGACCAGCGGCCTCTCCATCACTACAATGTAAGCAATGATCTTTTAGCAGCCGAAAGATGATTTGAACGCCATAAAAGGACGAGGACTTCGTAAGAATCCATGACGACTCAAAGATATTAGTGCATACCTTTCGTAGAACTGTTCGAAATTTTAAACTATTTGTCTCCGTCGTAACTACATTATCGTACCTCAAAAGTTTTTCAACTAAAGCTTTTGCTAAGTCGCATGTTAATTCATCTATACATATAATTAGAGTGGACAAAATAAAGCGCATCAATAACATTTTACTACCAAAGTTATTGCTATCCACTCCACTGTTTTCAGTCGATAACAAATACAAATCTTCAAGATAGTTTGTTTTATTCATAGTCATGATTAAATACTCTATGCATAATCGTTTCGTTCTAGAAAATGTTTCAGAATTTGAGACGGTTTGATATAAGACATTTCGCAACTGCCTTGTCTGTGCAATTTGATTCAATTTAAGTGGCGATAGCGATGACCACCAATCATAGGATTGGTAATTTGATATTCGATCATCATTGGGTACAACCGGATGACCCCGAAAACTCACATTGACATGAAAGGTTAAATTTTTTTCAACACCACTATTTGCAAAGTTGAAATTGAGTGCACTAAGATCTAAATTTATTTTGAAATTCAAATTCCTTATAGATCCTTTTGAACTTGGTATGGATACACTGATTTCTGAAGAGTTTTCATATTTGGAATCTATCAAACTCTCATTATTATCATCGCCATCATTATTTTCATGATCATAATTATCAAATGTACTTTTGTAGTATTTATCTTTACATATCTGTAAAGTAAACACAGGTTTCATATCGAATAATACAGACGGTACAACTACCCATTTATGAGCGGGAAGAGTGCTCGATGAAGTTGTTACATTTTTGCCATCAATTTCTGATAATTTTATACTATGATTTGGCAATTCAGAAAAATCGCCTAGTTGATGATTCTGTAAAGCATCGCCGCTATTCTGGTTGATAAATTTGTTACTAAAACAATGAAAAATATTAGTTTTTACTTCCTGGACTTCAACGTCACGTTCTATCCCTGTTAGAAAAGAATAGCCTGTATGAATGGTTTGTTTGGATATTGTAACTGTTTGCCCAGGACGATATAATGATATACATGGAACCAACAGTCTATGTTTTAATTTTGAGCTTTGATATGCAACACCTTGATTTTTTTTATTGACAAAAAACGACAGTTTACCCGCATCACAATCTAATTGAATCCCAATTCTATCCCCAACCTTTCCATATGAAACACCATAAGAGCCCGAACTGCTATTGAATTTCCTACCATCACCTGAGTAATATCCCCATCCATGTGTATTACTACTGTTGCTTTGACCAGCATAATACGAGGTTGGCATAGTCCTTTCACACACGCCAACAAATAAATCATTGCGTTGATTTGTTTTATTAGGAAGTTTCGAAATGACAATTTCCCAATAATGTTTACCCACTTTCACAGCTTTATCTCCAAAGATAGACGCGTAACAATCCGATGTGCCAGAGTGTTTCACCGTCCGACCTTTAGTTAGAAGAAGCTTTGAACTGCAGTGCCTTTTATCAAATTTGAAATGTTCTGAAGCTTCATTTCTCTCTTTCGGTGGTATATATTTTTGCTGAAAATGCAATTGCTTAATTTCCTCATTTGTAAAATAAGCAAAATTACTACGGCTGACTAAATTAGAAAACATCTCATTTTCATTGCTACCATGTTTACCACCATCGTTGGTAATGTTTGTTTTGATCTGATCTTTACTTAACGGCCAACAGCCTAACAATATAGTGTCTTCATTACTATGCAAAGGAACTGTTAAACACATATTCTCGTTTAGAAAATTCGTTGCGATGGCACCTTTCCAAAACTTGACAAGAGCAACACAACCGTGAAAAGGTTTCCCTATTTTACCATATGCGCCAACGTAAAGTGTGCCCATTGGTTCTCCAACTGTGTCTGGAATCATTGAATATTTAGTACTATCGGCATCAAAATTTTTATCTACAATTAAAGATCGAGCACAAATTCCATTTATAAATACTTTCACGCTAAGTTCTTTCCCCCTACGCTGATCTGCATCAACATCATAATCATCATCTCTTCCTCCATCTGAATCGATTGTGAGAGCCACGTGCGACCATTTACCAGTAGACAACATTACGTTTTCATCATCATCATCATCATATCTTGAAGTAAATACTCGTTGAATCTGAGATAAACCTTTACAATTCGTTTTCACGAGATAAACGCATGCTTGGACAATTCCATCCACACTAGAAAACACTTCATATTGGATATTCACATTGCGACCACCGAAGAATGCATTATCGCTACAATTCGTTTTCGTCATTATACTATACGCTTGTTGCTGAAATGGTTCATCTTCCATGCTGCCCTGTTTTAGCATTTCGTCTACTATAGTTCTTTTTTGAACGTCCCAATTAGGTCTTACCCATACTTCACAGGAGAACGACACAACAGGAGCGTTGGGTACAAAAGCAATAGGGCATGCAATACCCCCCTGTTCAAGTAACATTAATGCAGATTTTTCCAAATAAGATGTGTCACTACCAGCAGATATGTTCATATTTTTTATGTCCATCGATGTCACGATGGAAGGAGAGTCAAATTTTATATCACAGTCTAGTACTTTATATTGTTTATCGTCTATTTTCTTAACTGGAACATTACAATCGCAATTCAGGTCAGTCCCTGAAGGCGATAAAGTATATTCTAAACCAACCCACTTATCAAAGGTTTTAAAAGGTTTAAATACCATCTTGTTTGACTCTCTTTCTAATATCAAATGATGTACGTCATTAGCTGTCAATACTGGTATATTCTTTTCATCTCCATTATCTATATTTACATCTACATCACTCTGGCGAGCAGTATCATCACCAACTTTGTCAACCGGTAAATAGTCATTTCTCCATAGTGGTTCTTTAATCCCAAAAATATTATTAGCAGTATCAACCATAATAGCTGCGGGTATGTTGCTTTTTCCGCTCTTTGAGTCCCTACACCCAAAGATAGGAGTGCTGCATAATATAAATTGAGTATATTCTATATCGTTGTTCGATCCCTTGGCACAAGGTATAGCTGTAGGACATTGGATTTTAGATATTAGTTTCATTTCATGTGTATCAACAATGTACAAAATACCACTATTTGATGTGGCAATTAACCGATTTCTGAAACCTTTACTATCAGCATCTACATCAACTTCCAGACTAACCATTCTAACAGCAATTTCTTGGCCACCTATAGAAGCCTCTCTATCAGAAGCTGAGACTAATAATAGTTTTGCAATGCTGTCTCGAGCAAATGCATGTAAATTGTGCTGAAAACGATATTTTACAAGTATTTTTTCACCAAGATTGTTATTGTACAATAAAAAAATGGATTCCTCCTCACGTATATAAATACATTGGATATCGTCTTCAACATCATTTTGAGAAACGAAAGCATCTGGAATAGGCAATACATCTACCAAACTCGTAATACAATCTTCTCTCTGGTAAACACATACCATTAGCCCCTTTAACTTTGATTTTAAAACAACACTTACATATCCTTCACATGCATATTCTACATTACGATTTCTTGTATTATTTGTTTCTTTATTATTGTCATCAGTGGCTCCCATTCCGTAATAGAGTTTGCTGTCTGTATTATTATTACCAATAGCCAATTTTGCCAATAAATGTTTAGGTATTTCAACACACATGGACGGCAAATCACTTTGTCTTGCTTTGCATGTGGCAATCATTCCAGCAATATTTGTAACAAACACTGATTTCCCTTGTTTAAACGTTGCATTGACATTCTCCGCATGTACATTGTCATCAGACGACGATAAAACAATCGCCTTTTCACCCTTCTTGGGTACCATTGGTTTTATAAATTTTGATAAGCTTTCGTTAGAATCTGCCGGTGGAAATTGCTCAATACTTTCAAAGGCAGTCAATACTCTTACAAACTTTTCGTTTGTTTCAATGATACGCCCACTAACACCAGCATATACCCCACTAACTATAGTTACTTCGATGAAAGGTGCCGCCCATCCGTCGCACCACGTCACTCGTTCATCGACTTCTTTTGCGACAGTGAGACCATTGATACCCACGTGTTTTAATATTTCTTCCCCGTTGATATTCGCAACATCTGATTGTTTTGTTTCATCATCATTATCATCATTATCACCGGAAGCTTTTGGCACGTAAGGTGAGTTGGATATGACAAATACATTACTAATATCAGCATTTAGATTATTCTCTGTTCTATCATTGTTATCATCTCCACCATGCGCAATATTTAAATATGCTATTAAAAGTTGTAATTTTTCACTTTTTTCTTCATTTTTTAGCGATTTTATTGGCTGTTGCCAACCAGGTGCTGGTGTGTCACACATTTCACATCGAATCACGCCTTGTTCATTTTCTGTTGAACATTCATGGCATTCCCAAGCACAAATGGACGATACTTCTGTTTCTTTATTTGTTGGATTTAGCGCAGATATTGTATATATTAATTGCAACGGTTCAACATGAAATATATTTATACAGCCATCGGAAGAAGCCGTGGCAACAACCGGCATTCTTGGACATAATGCCGATGTCAGGATTATTATGTCTTTCTTCTCTTTATTTGTTGGTTTACTATTACTTTTGTTGAAATTATTCGGTAAAAATGTATGTGATTGCGCCGGCATTCCTAAATATGTAGAGTCAATCGGTACGTTATAAGTTACTTTTCCATTTAAAATACGAGACGATGGCATTAAATTTTCAAGTTCCACAAGCGGATCTAACAATAAACTTCTGAATGATGGGCAATCAATTGTCGGAATGGAAATCAAAGATTCAAAATGTATACAAAACCCGGCTAAATTACCATTTAGATCAGGATATTTCATGTAAAAAAAACCAATTGAAGCTAATTGTCTATACATAGATGCAAAACGATTCGCCAACATCTCAGCACCTGGGCTAACGTTTGCATCATCAAATGAGCGAATACGGTTCCATTCAATATTCATAAAGGAACTTGGCCCAGAACTACGTCTCGCATATTCATTTTTTCTTGCCACCCTTCCTGTTTGGGAGTCATTATTTAAATCATTATCAATTTCACTATGTTTCCATTGCAATTGCTCTAATACATTACATATAACCCGTATTTCTTCATCTAATAAAGTCAATGATATATTTGTGTATACTTTGGTTTCTGTCAATAATATTTTGTTCAACAACGCGCTAAAGTAATCTCGTAGTCCTTGTCTACAAGGATCATTAAGAGTTACATAGTTTTTATATTGTTGCTGTACTTGATCTACCACGTCTTCGGTAAACTTTATCAATGTATCTTCATCAACAATATGGTTTCCTATTATAGGATTGAAAATCAATTTAGTCATAACCTTACCCAATAATAATGCATCTCCCCGAGGTAGAAATATTTTATCTGGCTTTGGTACATTTTCAATTTCCTGTTCATGCCCAGATTCATTTATTCGGTCACTAGAAAGAAGATGACAACGTGGTAAGTCGTGTGGCATTATACGAATATTACCACCAGTTGAAGCAACGACTCTCTGTATTGCTGGAGAGTATGAAAATAAAGTTTTTCCGGAAACAAGATGACTTTCATGATGTAACACTTTACCTGTTTCTGCATCATATGATTTTATCAAGTTCTTGCTACCAATTAAAACTTTACAGTCATGAAAATTATTCAAGCAGGTGATGTCCTTATAAAAACATATACTAGAAATTTTACTATTATTATTATCAATACTCTTGGAAGCCTTGTAAATTTCAAAATTATGCTTAGCCAATTGTTTCAGAGTTACATTATTGTTTTCATTATTATCATATGCCTTTCTGTTTTCTTCGCTTTCCATATTTTTTTGAATAGTATTTATAGTCTCCATAATTATAGATAATGTTTTTTTCCCCCACTAGTTGGATGCAAAGAAGAAGAGTAAGATATCTTCAGTTCAATGTTTCATTTTTTTAGTTTTCTTTTATCATTTTTTTAGTTATCAATATATATTACGAGCTACCTATACCGCGTGTATGGCACTACTATATGAACTCGAAAAAAAACGAGCTATAATTTTAAGTTCCTGAAGCTCCTAAACTAAAACCTCCAAATCTTTGTGTTTTTAAGGGAAGAACACCCCCAAATACAAAATAAAAAAAAGAAGAAAAATTGTTGATGATG
>MDSV01159837.1_pt1 | contig 19069 bp, 14 predicted proteins | sample 810851 | NCBI WGS metagenome assembly MDSV01 (sample SAMN05326640, study PRJNA326480) | marine metagenome | isolation source: seawater | place: Atlantic Ocean: North East | collected 2012 | reverse complement strand
AGATAATGGTCAGCATGCTCTAATTGTTTATGACGATTTATCAAAGCAGGCTGTCGCTTATCGTCAAATGTCACTTGTTTTAAGAAGACCCCCTGGTAGAGAGGCTTTCCCAGGTGATGTTTTTTATCTTCATAGCAGATTATTAGAAAGAGCTTCTAAACTTTCTGAGGACCTTGGGAGCGGATCCCTAACAGCTCTTCCGATAATTGAGACTCAAGAAGGTGATGTCTCTGCATATATACCAACAAATGTTATATCTATCACTGATGGGCAAATATATTTAGAAACAAATTTATTTAATTCTGGTATACGGCCTGCAATAGATGTTGGATTATCAGTATCACGCGTAGGTGGTAATGCTCAGATAAAGGCAATGAAAAAAGTTGCTGGAACCTTGAGGCTTGATTTAGCTCAATACAGAGAGCTTGAAGCATTTGCTAAATTTGGTTCTGATTTGGATAAAGCTACTTTAGCTCAATTAACCAGAGGAGAGCGGATGGTCGAAATCCTAAAACAAAATCAATATGTTCCTATGACAGTAGAGAGGCAAATAGCAATTATCTTTGCAGCTTCGAAAGGTCATCTCGATGATATAGAAATTGAAAAAGTTTCTGAGTTTGAGAGTAATTTATTTGATTATCTTGAAGCCAATGTATCAGATCAATTATCTTCAATAAAAGAAAGTGGAGATCTCAGTGATGATACCAGTAAATCTCTTGATAAGTTGATCTCAGACTTTAAAAATAGTTTTGTTCCATAAGTGGCTAGTCTAAAAGATATTAGAGACAGAATCAAGTCTGTCAAGAGTATTCAAAAAGTGACTGGTGCTATGAAAATGGTTTCGGCTGCAAAGGTAAGAAAGGCTCAAGAAAAAATGGAACAAGCTAGACCATACACATTCGCTCTTGAGGAAGTTATTCATCATATACTTCCGGATATTGATAGAGCAGATCTTGACTTACTACAAGTGCGACAGATTAAGCGGAAATCATATGTTGTTGTAAGTGCAGACAGAGGTTTAGCTGGTGCTTTTAATTCAAATATTTTAAAAACCACAGAAAATGAAATTGCTGAATTTGGTAAAGAAAATGTTGATTTGTTTTGCATTGGTAAAAAAGCTCGCGATCATTTTAAAAAGAGAAACTATAATATTATTGAAAGTCATATCGATTTTTGGAGTGAACTAGACTACGACAACGCGATGATGATTGGAAGAAGTATAATTGATCACTTCACCAGCGGTAAAGTTGATGAAATTCATGTAGTTTATAACTATTTCGTGAATATGGCGCAGCAAGAAGTTAGATCGGAGGTTCTGCTCCCATTAGTTTATGAAGAACAAGAGTCGGAGTTACTAGATAAGCTATATGAGCCGTCAAAAAAAGACTTGGTGTCTTCGCTTATACCAAGGCACTTAAATATTCAGGTATGGAAATATTTACTTGAATCTTATGCAAGTGAGCAGGCAGCAAGGATGATGGCGATGGAAAATGCTACATCAAATGCAGGAGATATGATTAAAAGTTTAACGTTAGAATTTAATAAAGCTAGACAAGCTGCAATTACTACAGAAATGTTGGAAATTGTTAGTGGCGCTGAAGCTTTGAATGATTAGGTATATATAAGGAAATAATTATGTCATTAAAAGGTAAAATATCGCAAGTAATGGGTGCAGTTGTTGATGTTATTTTTGAAGAAGGTAACTTGCCAGAGATATACAATGCATTATCTGTAGACCGAGCCGATGAAGGTATATTAGTTCTTGAAGTTGCTCAACATTTAGGTGATTCTTCAGTAAGAACTGTTGCTATGGATTCTACTGATGGTCTTGTAAGAGGAACAGAGGTAACAGATAGTGGTTCACCAATTTCAGTCCCGGTTGGTCCTGATACATTGGGTAGGCTTTTTGATGTTTTGGGAAATACTATTGATAATAAAAAGGAAGTAAAAACTAAAAAAGTTAATCCAATTCATCGCTCAGCGCCAAAACATGAAGAACTAGCGACCTCGACAGAGATGCTTGTTACAGGCATTAAAGTTGTTGATCTAATGGAGCCATATACAAAAGGCGGAAAGACAGGGTTATTTGGTGGCGCTGGCGTAGGAAAAACAGTTTTGATTCAGGAATTAATTAGAAATATTGCTGCAGAGCATGGAGGATACTCCGTTTTTGCAGGTGTTGGTGAAAGGACCAGGGAAGGTAACGACCTTTATAATGAAATGACAGAATCGGGAGTCATTGATAAAACTACAATGGTTTTTGGTCAAATGAATGAACCTCCAGGGGCCAGATTAAGAGTTGCATTGAGCGGTCTTGCAATGGCTGAATATTTTAGGGATGACGAGGGTAGAGATGTATTATTATTCATTGATAATATTTTTCGCTTTACACAAGCTGGATCTGAGGTGTCTGCACTTTTGGGCAGAATGCCTTCCGCTGTCGGTTATCAACCAACATTAAGTACTGAAATGGGGGATTTACAAGAAAGAATCACATCTACGAAAAATGGATCAATAACCTCTGTTCAGGCAGTTTATGTACCTGCAGACGATTTAACTGACCCAGCGCCAGCTACAGCGTTTGCTCACCTCGATGCTATTTCCGTTTTAGAAAGAAAAATTGCAGAACTTGGTATATACCCAGCTGTAGATCCATTGGCTTCTACTTCTAGAATTTTAGATCCTAGAGTAATTGGTGATAGACATTATGATACCGCCCAAAAAGTACAAGCGGTATTACAACAATATAAAGATCTACAAGATATTATTGCAATATTAGGTATGGACGAACTTTCTGATGATGATAAACTTACTGTATCAAGGGCTAGAAAAATGCAGAAATTCATGAGTCAGCCATTTTTCGTTGCCGAACAGTTTACTGGTTTTGAAGGAAGATATGTTAGCTTAGAAGATACTGTATCTGGTTTTGAGGCTATTTTGAATGGGGAAGTTGATGATTTAGCTGAGAATTCTTTCGCATATGTTGGGACTTTGGATGAAGCAATTGAAAAGGATAAAAAGGCAGTTGCATAGTGAAAACATTTTCTTTAGAAATTGTTACACCGATAAAAGTAATTAACGAGGAAAGTGTTAAATACCTAAGATGTCCAGGAGTAGATGGATCCTTTGGAGTTATGCACAAGCACAGAAATGGTGTTTTTGCATTAGACACGGGTGAAGTTAAAATTGAAACAAAGAATGGCACATCTTGGTTTGCAACTAGTGGCGGTTTTGCAGAAATAACCGATGACAAAGTTGAACTTTTATTAGAATCTATTGAAAAATCAAATGAGATTGATGTCAAGAGAGCCACTGAGGCACTGGAAAGAGCTAAGACTCGAAGAAAAAATATGGATGATAATGTGGATACTATTCGACTTGAGGCCTCTTTATCTAGAGCATTAAATCGTTTAAAAGTTTCAAAAAAATAACATTTATAAATTATTAGAGAAGTTATTTTTTAGTTCTAAGTAACTTCTTTTCTTATCTATATTAAATTAATGTATAATAGAACACACACCTGCGGAGATTTAAATGAGTCTTTCATTGGCAAAGAAGTAAATTTAAATGGTTGGGTAAATACATCAAGACTGCATGGTAAAATTGTTTTTGTTGATTTGCGTGATAGGTATGGCAAAACCCAAATAATTTTTGATCAGAACCAGTTCATTGATGATTTTGATACGATAAAAAAATTATCTTTTGAAGATGTTATATCTATTAAAGGAGTTGTGAAAAATAGAGATGAAGCTGCTATCAACCCAAAAATGAAAACTGGCGCAATAGAAGTAGTAGTTGTTGAATTCTCTTTGTTAAATAAAGCTGCAACGCTTCCTTTTGTTTTAAAAGATAGAGATAGCTCCGAAGAACCATTGAGGTTAAAATATCGTTATTTGGAACTAAGATTTGAAGAACTACAAAAAAACCTAATTATAAGACACAAAACATATCAAGCTGTAAGAGGATATTTATCGGATAATGACTTTTTAGAAGTTGAAACACCAATTTTAATGAAGTCTACACCTGAGGGTGCTAGAGATTTTTTGGTTCCAAGTAGGATCCATAAAGGAAAATTTTATGCTTTACCTCAGTCCCCACAAATTTATAAACAGATTTTAATGATATCAGGTTACGATCGTTATTTCCAAATTGTTAAATGTTTTCGAGATGAAGATTTAAGAGCAGATAGACAGCCTGAGTTTACTCAAATTGATATAGAGATGTCTTTTATTGATGAAGAAATAATATTCACATTTATGGAAAATCTTACTAGGCACATATTTAAATCAGTAAAAAATTTAGACCTCCCTGATCCTTTTCCTAGAATAACCTATGCTGATGCTATGGAAAGATATGGTTCAGATAAGCCAGACACCAGATATAGTATGGAGTTAATTAATTTTAAACCGTTCTCTGACAAATCTGATTTTAATGCTTTTAGTGATGTCGATAGTGTTAAAGCAATTATAGTTAGTGAAGGAGCAAAATATTCCAGAAAGATTATTGAACGGTTGACAGAAGATGCAAAAAAGAATGGGGCAAAAGGATTAGCTTGGATGAAGTTGCAAGATGGAATTTTTAGTGGTGGTATTTCAAAATTTTTTGTGAATGATTTGCAGGATGAAATAGCAAAAAACCTTCAAATCAAAAATGAGGATTTATTATTAATTATTGGTGATGAGAAAAATATTGTCTTAAAAGTGCTTGGTAAACTTCGTACTATTGTAGCCAGTATGGCAGAATTGTATGATAAAGATGATTTTAAACCCCTTTGGGTTACAGAATTTCCGATGTTTGATTATGATGCAAATGATGAACGTTATATAGCTATGCATCACCCTTTCACTGCACCTAGAGATTTTGACGTTAACAAACTTGAAAAGGACCCTAGCTCTGCCTTAAGTAGAGGATATGATTTAACTATGAATGGACATGAAATAGCTGGTGGTTCAATTCGTATTCATTCTCCTGAAATTCAAGAAAAAGTCTTCTCTTTACTAGGGTTATCACAAAAAGAAGCTGTGGAAAAATTTGGGTTTTTAGTTGAGGCTCTACGATATGGAGCTCCGCCTCATGGTGGGATTGCTTTTGGATTTGATAGATTAGTAATGTTATTAGCTGGGACAGATAATATTAGAGACGTGATTGCATTTCCAAAAACTACTTCTGCAACCTCTTTGATGGATGAAAGTCCGAGCAGAGTAGATTTAAATCAGCTTAAAGACCTTGGGTTGAAAATAGAAGATAATTAAGAATTAAATAATTTTTTTATAAGCCTTACAGAGTTTTTTGCACATATCTGAGCTGTGCTGGACAATTCAATGCCGCTGTACCAGTAAGAATGTGTCCATACTATAAGACCTGTTTTTTCATCTTTAACTTTTAATATTATTCCAACTCTAGCTTGGGTGTATTCAAGTTTTCCAGTTTCTTGAATTGAGCCGCCATCATTAGTTGTTGTAGTCGAGGTAGTAGTGATAGAGCTAGCTGTACCTTTCCCAGGGTCAGTAGTTTGAGTTATGACTGTTTCAATTGACCCTTTATCTTCAACACGATATGGAATTAAAATTGTTTCCCTATCTGTATACTCTGTCAAAGTACAAGATAAATTTAGAGTGTTTATAGCCTGCTTATTAAGACTAATTATTGTACCATTATTGTTCGTTTGCGAAACGTTAAATCCATTTTTCATAAACATAAAAGATAAATTATCCTCCATTATTTTACCAGAACCAGGGAAATTTAAATAATCAGAAATTTTATCGATTTTTATAGATTTCACAGAATTAAAGTCATATTTATTATTAATTGCAGGTGAGTTAGTGCAGTTGCTACAAACTAAAATCAAAGTAAATAGGAATAAACTACTTTTGAATAAATTAAAATTCATTTAAATAGTCCAGGTGTATCTTAGCTTCATTGGTCAAGTTTTTATTTTTAGAATATTTAATACATTCATTCCAAGAAATAATTGCATTATCATTATCATTAATTGCTTCGTACAAAAGGGCTTTTAATTTATATATTTGTGCATTTGTAGGATCTGTTTTTAATGCTTTGTTTAGTTGTTCTAAAGATTCATCAAACAGGCCTATTTCCATTGCAGATATGGCACGATGCAGATGATTTTTTTGCTGTCCATAAGAAAAGTTTAGAAAGAAATTTGATAAAAATATCAATGATAATAAATGTTTAAGTATTTTTTCGCTCATAGCTATTCAAATAGGGTATATTGTTGCAAAAGTAGTTTATCTGCTCTTTTTTGGTAGTATAGGTTTTCAGCCATACTGTTATTGTTCATTGAAGCATCTAAGCTTTTTACTAATTCAAGCTGTTTAATAAAGGAAGTTTTATCTTCGGATTTTTGGTAATAAAACTCAGACATTTGGACTTTATTACCAAGATAAGCTTCATTTGATGATATAGCCTTTTCAAAATATGTTTTTGATTGACTTAATTCTACGCCAGGTATTCTACTATAAAAAACTCCGAAAAATCTGTATGCACCACCATAATCGTAATTTGGTTCTAAGGATATTACTCTATGCATTATCACCTCTAAAAGTTCCCTTTCATTTATTCTTTCTATTGCTGGTTTTGTATTTAAGTACCACAACTTATTTGTTGCCCACCAATACATTGATGTTACAAGATCTTTGGGGGCTTCGGATAGAGCTGATAATATTTTAAAAGTAGAATCGCCAATTGATGAATTTTGAACTAGTTTTTTGAAAATATTGTTATTCAAGACCGAATTTTTTGCTACTTCTGATCCTTTTAAAAACAGACTGTCTTTTATATTATTATCTTCTTCTAAAAACATACCTTGAAAAAAAAGAGATTTAATATAAAGATCTGTGATTTGAGTATTCGTTTTTTTAACGTTATAAGCTAATCCCAAAAAATAGTTAGCCTGTTTGACAGCAATTGTATCACTTCTCTTCTCCCATAGATTTGTTGCTTGTTCAATAAGGAATTCTATGTTTTGAGATTGTGCACTCTCCAGTTCAATTTTTTGACTAGTGCAGTTCAAGGATAGTAAAGTAAATGAGATCATAGCTATCTTTTTTAAGTATATAGAGATTGATTTCATTTTTAAGTTTTAGTCTATAACTATTTGTAAATTATGTATGCTAAAAATTACAATCTTATTGTTGCTAAATGGAAAAAATAATAGAATTAAAATCTTTTGAATTGATTGGTTTACTTGGTGTTGGCGATGAACATATTAAGTTAATTGAATCAAATATTCCTGTTTCCATTTCAGCTAGAGGTGAGAAGCTTACCATAAAAGGTAAAAACTCAAGTATAAAAAAAGCTAGGGTCATTATCCAAGAAATGAGAGAAACTCTTTCAAGCAAGGGGTCTTTATATATAGAGGATGTTAACAATTTAATTAAATTATCAAAGACAGACTCTATTAATTTGAACGGTATTTTAAAGGAAGACAAAATAATATATCATGGGCGAAAAGGAATTATAGGCCCTCGAACAGAAGGCCAAATTAAATATCTAAAAAATTTTATTGATAATGATATTATCTTTGGGATTGGCCCAGCTGGAACAGGTAAAACATTTTTATCAATGGCTTTTGCTCTTTCTTCTTTGGAAAAGAATGAAGTTGATAGAATAATTCTGTGTCGACCTGCTGTAGAAGCGGGTGAAAGTTTAGGGTTTCTTCCAGGTGACCTTAAGGAGAAAGTAGATCCATATTTATCACCATTATATGATGCCTTAGATACGCTAATAGCAAAAAATAAGTTGAATGTATTAATTGAGAATAAAAATATAGAAATAGTTCCTTTAGCTTATATGAGAGGTAGGACGCTTGATAATGCATTTATGATTTTGGACGAAGCTCAGAATAGCACTGTGATGCAAATGAAAATGTTTTTAACTAGACTAGGCATGGGTTCCAAGGCCATTATTAATGGTGATATCACTCAAATAGATTTATCTGGAAATAAGTTTTCTGGATTGATTCAAGCTGAGAAAATCCTTAATGGGGTTGATGGGATAGGGTTTACATACTTCAATGATTTTGATATTGTTAGGCATCCACTTGTCAAAAAAATAATTAGTGCTTATGGTTCAAATGAACAAAAAGAAAGGTAATTAGATGTCAGCCTTTATTATTAATGCAATTAGAACTCCTATAGGGTCTTTTGGCGGTCAATTAGCTTGTTTTAGAGCTCAGGAATTAGGTGCAAAGGTAATTAGGAATTTGGTAGAAAAAATAAATCTTGATTTAAATATTTATGATCAAGTAATAATGGGCAATGTGCTTTCTGCGGGTTTGGGTCAAGCGCCAGCAAGGCAAGCTGCAATTTTAGCTGGGTTGAATGCAAGTACCGAGTGCCTAACAATTAATAAAATGTGTGGTTCTGGGCTAAAAGCAGTTATGATTGCTGATAATGAAATTAAGTCTGGCGCTGCAGACATAGTTGTAGCTGGTGGAATGGAAAGTATGTCGAATGCTCCTTTGTTAGTAAATAAAAACCCCAGTAAAATTGGACATCAGAAAATGATTGATAGCATGATTCATGATGGGCTTTGGGATGCTTACAACGGAATGCATATGGGCAGCTGTGCTGAATTATTAGCATCCAAAAGAAAATATTCTCGAAAACTTCAAGATGAATATGCTATTAAATCATATAAAAAAGCTCAAAATGCAATTAATGAAGGCCTTCTCTCTAAAGAAATAATTAGTGTTAATGATGACGGCATGATGTTTGACGATGAAGAACCAGGAAGAGCAAAGTTTGAAAAAATACCAATAATTAAACCTGCATTTGAAAAAAATGGAACCATAACTGCTGCGAATGCATCAAAATTAAATGATGGAGCTGCCGCATTATTATTAGCATCGAGGGAAAAAATAAAGCAATATAACATAAAGCCCATTGCTAAAATAATTGCTCATTGTTCTTTTGCTCATGACCCAAAGTGGTTCACTACAGCTCCAAGTAAAGCGATTGAAAAAGTACTTAATATATCTGGCATGTCAAAAAATAATATCGATATATGGGAAATAAATGAAGCCTTCGCTGCTGTAGCAATGGCAGCAATTGAAGATTATAGCCTTGATGAGACAAAGGTCAACATATATGGAGGAGCTGTAGCACTTGGACATCCTATTGGTGCATCAGGAGCAAGAATTTTGACAACACTCTTAAACGCTTTGAAATTATCAAACAAACAATTTGGACTTGCAACTTTATGTATCGGCGGAGGAGAAGCATCAGCAATGATTGTTGAAAGATTATGATAGACAATAAAAATATAGATTGGAATAATCTAGGTTTTAATGCCTACAAAACAAAGAGCATGTTTAAAGCTTACTATTCATCTATAACTGGTTGGCAGGTTGAAGGCTTGATTCCATATGGTGATGTTACACTTTCACCTGCATCAACTATTTTAAATTATGGGCAGGGCATTTTTGAGGGAACAAAAGCATATAAAACCTCAAAAGGTCGGGTAGTCTGCTTTAGGCTTAAGGATAATGAAAAAAGATTTTCTGTATCATCTGAACGAATGTGCATTCCAATATTACCAAAAAATCTATTTTCTGATGCTGTTAAAGAAGTAGTTAATGACAACTTGGATTTTTTGCCTTCAAAAGATCAAGGGAGTCTTTATGTGAGGCCTATTGCATATGGTGAGGGTCCTATGTTGGGAGTAAAAGCATCTCAATTTTATACATTTTTGATTTATGTAACTCCTGTTGGGTCATACTTTAAATCTGGGCTCAAAAGCTTAAATACAATTGTGACCGATAAATATCATAGGGTTGCAACGAAAAGTATAGGCTTTGCCAAGGCTGTTGGTAACTATGCTGGGACTTTACTTCCATATAAAGAAATTGTAGAAAATGGTTATGATGAAATCATATTTTTAAATGCTTCTAATGAAAGTATCATTGATGAAGCTAGGTCCGCTAATATTTTTATATTAAAAGGGAATGTGTTGAAAACGCCGATGCTTCAAGGATCAATTTTGCCTGGTATAACAAGAGATTCTGTTATTGAAGTGGCTAGTAAAGTATTTAATTTCGATGTGCGAGAAGAAGATGTTTCCTTGAATGAATTAATGAATGCTGATGAAGTGTTTTTTACAGGAACTGCTGCTGTTATTGCTCCAGCAGGGAGAATAGTTTATAAAAATAATGAGACTAAATTTAAAATTAGCTACGAAGAGTCAATGACAAAAAAAATAAGAGAAAGATTAATTGATATTCAACATGAAAATATTGAAGACCCTTTTGGATGGGTTATACCTTTGGGAAAATAATTATGGAAGAAAATAACACAATACACCCTAGAAGAAAAGCTAGAGAGGCAACAATGCAAGCATTATATGCTTTGGAAATTAATAATGGGTTTCCAAAGGATGTACTAGACCTTTGTGTTGATTCTTTTAATAATTCAGAAAATGATGTATATACTAGAGAACTATTTAATTGTGTTGTTGAAAAAAAGTTATGGGCAGATGACTTAATTTCCCAATGTCTTGAAAATTGGGAGTATAGTAGAGTTGCAATTTTAGATAAAATTTTATTGAGAATGGGAGTAAGTGAAATATATCACATAGATGATGTTCCACCAAAAGTTTCAATAAGTGAGATGGTTGAAATAGCTAAAGTTTACAGCACTGAAGAGAGTTCAAGCTTTGTCAATGGGATACTGGATACAATATATAAAAATTATAGTGAGAAAAATTAAATGTTTTTAAAAAAGTTATTTGGAACTAGCTCGACTAGATACATAAAAAAGATTTCCCCTGGAATTCAAAAAATCAATGATTTTTATGATGGTCTTAGTGCTAAATCAGATCAGGATCTTGTGGACCGTACAAATGAACTAAAAAAAATTATTTCAGACTCAAGGGAGGATATTAAATCTCAATTTGAAAATGATGTTGATAATAAAGATTTAAAGAAAAAAATATTAGAATCTGAGCAAAAAGCCTTGGATAGTATCATGGTTGAAGCTTTTGCAATGGTAAAAGAAACTTGTCGTAGAATGGTTGGGCAAAGTTTTCGCGTTTCTGGACAAAATGCCGAGTGGAATATGATACCATATGATGTTCAACTATTAGGAGCAATTGTTTTGCATAACGGGAAGGTATCCGAGATGAAAACGGGTGAAGGTAAAACCCTGGTAGCTACAATGCCAATTTATTTAAACGCTCTTACTGGTAGAGGCGTTCATGTAATAACGGTTAATGACTACCTTGCTCAAAGAGATGCTGAATGGATGGGCGAAGTTTATAGGCGTTTAGGACTTAGTGTAGGATTTATTCTGAACTCAATGGATAATGTTAAGCGACGAGAAATGTATGCATGTGACATTACCTATGGTACAAATAATGAATTTGGTTTCGATTATCTTAGAGACAATATGGCTCTACATCCTGATGAATTATGTCAGAGAGATCATGCTTTTGCAGTTGTTGATGAGGTTGATAGTGTTTTAATTGATGAAGCTAGAACCCCATTAATTATTTCAGGTGCTGTAGACGCGCCAGTAGATAATACTTTTGTGAAATTAAAACCTGACGTTCAAAACTTAGTAAGAAAACAGAATATTCTTGTATCAGATCTCGTTAAAGAAGTGAAAGAGTCACTAGGGGTAGATGATGAAAAAGCAGGTTTAAAATTACTTCAAGCTAAGAGAGGTTTACCAAAGCATCCTCAGGTTATGAAAATATTTCAAGAGCCAGGCACTCTCAAACTTTCACAGGCTACAGAATCAGAATACATTAGAGACAAAAAATTACATGAGGTTGATGATGATCTTTACTTCTCAATCGATGAGAAGTCGCATGTAATTGATATTACAGAAAAAGGAAGAAATGTTCTAGCACCGAACGATCCAGAAACTTTTGTTATCCCTGATTTGGGAGAATTGCTTTTAGAAATTGATGAAAAGAAGGATCTAGATAGTAATGTTATTGAGGCTGAAAGAGAAAAGGCACATCAGTTTCATGCTGAGAGGAGTGGACAGATTCATAATTTTAACCAGCTACTTAGGGCATACACAATGTATGAAAAAGATGTTGAGTATGTTGTTCAAGATGGCAAAGTTTTAATTGTCGATGAATTTACAGGAAGAATTTTAGCTGGCAGGAGGTACTCTGATGGACTTCACCAAGCTTTAGAAGCTAAAGAGAGCGTAAAAATCGAGAGAGAGACTCAAACGCTGGCAACAATTACCATTCAGAATTATTTTAGACTTTATGATAAAATTTCAGGAATGACTGGGACAGCAGAAACTGAGGCAGAAGAGCTTGGTTCTATCTATGGTTTAGACGTCGTGGTTATACCTACACATCGCGGAATATTAAGAGATGATCGTGATGATCTTGTTTATAAAACAAAAAGAGAAAAATATAATGCAGTTGTTGATGAAATTATTGATGCTCACCATAGGGGACAGCCGGTACTGGTGGGAACGATAGCTGTTGAGACCTCTGAATTGATTGCTAGGATGCTTAAAAGAAAAAATATTCCTCATAGCGTATTAAATGCAAAGCAGCATCAAAAAGAAGCTGAGGTTGTTGCTCGGGCAGGGCAAAGAGGAGCAGTAACAATTGCAACTAATATGGCTGGTAGGGGAACAGATATAAAGTTGGGCGAAGGCGTAAAAGATGCTGGGGGTCTACACATTTTAGGTACAGAAAGGCACGATTCTAGAAGAATAGATTTGCAATTAAGAGGAAGATCTGGAAGGCAAGGTGACCCGGGATCATCAGTCTTCTATTTATCATTAGAAGATGATTTAATGAGGCTCTTTGGGTCTGATAAAGTTGCGAGTATTATGGACAGGATGGGTATTGAGGAAGGCGAGGTAATTACTGCTGGAATGATAACAAGAGCTATCGGTAATGCTCAGAAAAAAGTAGAAGTAAGAAATTTTGGAGTTCGAAAGCATTTGCTTGAATATGATGATGTGATGAACCAACAAAGACAGGTTGTTTATGATTTAAGAAATCAAGCACTCTCTGGCGAAAATATGAGAGAGACTGTTATGCAAATCATTGAAGATTACATTATTGATGAAATAGAGGTCCAGGCTGCTGCAGTCTCCTTGGCAGATTGGGATTGGGATTTATTGAAGAACAATTTTGCTACACATTTACTAGTCGATTTAAGCTATGATAAAATCGTTAATGATTTAAATAGTGATGATCTATCAAATGATGAAATAATTGACTGGATAAGTAATGAAGCAGAATCAGTTTACAAAGCAAGAGAATCCCTTGTCCCTTCTGAAGTTATACGGGGTTTTGAGCGTTTTGTCATTCTCAGGACAATCGATGAGAAATGGAAAGATCATTTATATGCAATGGATCAGTTACGAGAAGGTATTAATTTAAGAGCATACGGTCAAAAAAATCCTTTATTGGAGTATAAATCCGAAGGTTTTGGGATGTTTAAAGAGATGATGAATGATATGAATGCAGTGACCGCTCAAAGGATATTTCGGACCCAGTTACAGGGTATGGAGCAAGCGCCAACTATTACATCAGGAGGTGTAAAAAATGTTAAAGTTGAGCATCAAGACACTACAGGAATGGGATTTGCAGGGCAACCGCAGGGCCAACAAAATATATCTCAAAAAAGAACAACTGCTCCTTTAGTTGCCGATAAAAAAATTGGCAGAAATGAGAAAATATACGTTCAATCTCCAAGTGGTGATAAGATTCAGATTAAATATAAAAAACTTCAGCAATATCTTAACCAAGGCTATACTCAAGTATAACGAATGAGCAAAAAGAACAAATTTGAAACCAATGCAATACATATAGGCAATGAGCCTGACCTTTCAACGGGATCAATTTCTCCTCCTATCCATTTAACATCTACCTACGTTCAAGAAGGTATTGGTAAAAATAAGGGTTATGATTATTCTAGAGGGAATAATCCTACCAGGCAAAGATTAGAAGAGAATATTGCATCGCTAGAAGGTGGTTATGACGCAATTGCATTTTCAAGCGGTATGGCTGCAACTACTGCCCTATTTCAAGATTTAAATCAAGGAGATCATGTTATCATTTCTAGAAATGTATATGGTGGCACATACCGTATGACGACACAGGTTCTAAGTAATCATGGATTGCAATTTGATTTTATAGATACAACTGACATTCAGAATATTAAAAAGGCCATTAAAAAAAACACGAAATGGATTTTTGTTGAGACCCCTACGAACCCGATGCTTGAAATTACAGACATAGCGGCGGTTTCAGAGTTATGTAAAAAACATAACTTACTTTTTGCGGTAGATAATACTTTTATGAGTCCTTACGGGCAAAGGCCAATTGAACAAGGTGCAGATTGTGTTATGCATAGTTCAACAAAATTCATAGGTGGGTATAGCGATGTTTTAGGTGGAATATTAGTAGCAAAAAATAAAGAATTAGCTGAAAAATTACATTTCATTCAAAAGTCAGGTGGTGCAATTCCCAGTCCTTTTGATGCATGGTTGCTTTTAAGATCTGTCAAAACAATGGCGATGAGAGTTCAAAAAGCTTCAGACAATGCTATGGTTTTGGCAAAATATTTTGATAGTCATGCTAAAATAGTTAAAACAATATACCCTGGATTAGATTCACATCCTGAAAATAAAATTGCACAAAAGCAACAGTACAGTCCGAATGGCGACATAGTTTATGGTAGTATGGTATCTTTGGTTTTTGAGTCAAAATTAGAGCTAGATAAATTTGTAAATAAAATTAATTTGTTTTCCCTAGCAGAGAGTTTGGGAGGCGTAGAGAGTTTGATGTCAGTACCTTATTTTATGACTCATGCTGATGTTCCTATTGAGGTAAAAGCTGAGATGGATCTTGTACCAGAGCTTTTAAGGCTTGCTGTTGGGATTGAACATATTGATGATCTTACAGCTGATGTAGATCAAGCATTACAATAAAAAGCTATTAAAAAGTTTAATTTTTAATAATTATTATTTTTAGGCACTGTGTCTTAGATTATGCCCTTTATTATCTAAGTTGCATCTAAAGATGTTTAAAAAAACTTTCATTTTGGAGGAATTTTAATGTTTAAAAAGTTAAATAAAGCATTTCTCTTTGTTGTTTTTGCTTTATATTTAATAAAGGCGCAAGATGTTTCAATTGCTGTCGGTGACACAGCATTCACAGGCTACACTAATAATATCGTTGTGCCTATCACAATATCTAACCCTAGTGGCAATGTAGGCGGAGTTCAGTTTGATGTTTCAGTTTCGCCTGCGATGGTAATGTTATCTGGTGTTTCTACTATTGGAGTTGCCTCTGAGTTTTCTGCAGATTACAATACGCTCAGTGATGGTAGTTCTAGAGTTGTTTTTTACAATGCTGGTGACCCTAATGGGCTTAATGCTGGTACTAGTTCAAGAGTTATTAACCTGCACTTTGGTGGGGCAGATGTTCTTTCAGCAGTCCTTGAAATTAAATTAAACAATGTTGTTGCAAGTGATGCCAATGGAAATCTTTTAAACTCGGTATCTATTGCTGGTGATTTAACAATTGGTGATGTTGTCTACCTAAGCGGTTCAACAGCAACTGCTGATGTTGAAGAGACAGTAGATATCGATTTTGGTGTTATAAATACCGGAAGTATTGGTGGAATACAGTTTGATATTAAAGATGCTCCCAATTATTTAAATTTAGTATCAGTGGCCACTACTGATAGAACCGCAGGGTTTAGTGCGGATTTCAATAACTTAGATGAGGGTGCTAACTCTCGTATTATTATGTATAGTTCAGAAAATGTCAACTTGGAACCAGGTAATGGTCCAGTTGTGACTGCAACCTTTGAGGTAATTAATACAGCATATGCTGACTCTGTATCTATTTTTATGGAAAATATAATGGTGACAGATGGTATAGGAGGAACGTATTGGATCGCTTCTGCAGATTCTGGTACTGTTGTGGTTTATCCAGGATACATTGAAGAGCCTTCAAATTTACAGGCTTTAGATGGGCAGGATGCTTATGTAAATTTAACTTGGGATCCTCCATCAGGTCCAATCCCAGATAATATTTCTGAAGACTTTGAAGCTGGCATTCCGGAAGATTGGACACTTACAACAAACTCAGCCCAAGGATGGTATCTTACAACCGATTGTTCAAGTGAGTGGTGGACAGTTCCTGCCCATACGAATTACATGTGTTCAAATGACGACCAAGCAGATGATGATGGTTCTTTAGATTATTTGGTCACGCCTAGTCTAAATGTCAGCGGCGCTGTAAGTGTCATTCTAAGTTTTGATTCTTATTTTGATGGCGCATATGGTCAAGGGGCATCTATTGGTGTTAGTGAAAATGGAGTAGACTTTACTGAGGTTTATGTTTTAGCAGCAGCTACTGAATGGGTCACAGAAACTGTTGACCTTTCTCCATTTGTTACTGGTGATGATCTTTACATTTTATTCCATTCAAATGATAATGGAGCTTGGGCATCAGGCTGGGCGATTGATGATGTATCTATTTCTTTTGAAACCAGAGATATACCAGAACGCTTAGTCCACTATAATTTAACAGAAATTGGTGAGTGGGTTGTAACAGCTCCAAAAGAAGATATAATGCATTGCTTTGGAGGAGGGATACCTTTTTCGGATAGAATTGATCTTGAAAATCCAATAACCACTAACACTCGTCCTGTTGATATTGATGCATATAAAGTTTACAAGTCTTTAGACGGGGTTACTGATTTTGAAGAAATCGTTGAGGTTGAGGGTAGTGTAACATCATACAGAGATGATAATGTTGTGAATAATACTTCTTACTATTATTATGTAACAGCAATTTATCCGGACGGTTCTGAATCTGTGTCTACAAATATTGTCTCTGCTACGCCTGTGGAGTGGATTGAATGTTCTGTAGGCGATGGTGCTTCACTCGTAGGTCTTACAGATACTATCGATATATCTGTTAATAATGAAAGTTTGCTTGGGGGATTATTTTTTGAGATTGAAGATTTTCCAGATGTATTAGTTGGTGAAAGCGTATTAACTACTGAAAGAACAGATGGCTGGTCCTTATCTATACTAGATGACAACGGCAAAATTTCGATAGCTGGTTTTGGTCCATTAGCTGGTGCAGATCCATTGCAACCTGGAGATGGGCCAGTGTGCAGGGTTGTTGTTCGCCCTCAGGGAGATCAAGCTCTTACTGTTAGTTTAACAATGACTGACGTTCAAATTCAAGATACTAGCAACCCGCCGGTTCAGTTAAACTGGACAGCGGAGATTGGATCTTATGAGGTTGGTATAGAAACACAATATGTAATGCTGGTTGACGGGCATGGTGAACCTGGATCGCAAATGACATCTCCTATGTGTTTAATTAATACTCAGCCAGTTTATGGTATTCAAGTGGATTTTGTTGTTAACCCTCCATTTATCTCAGGTAGTGGAATTGCAACAACTGACTTAGTTGACTTTAGTACTTGGTCAGTGTCGTCACAGCAGCTAGGTAACGTATTTACAGTGCTTTTATTTGATAATACATTGAGTAACCCTATCCAGCCTGGTAGTTGGTATTTAGGGGAGGTGTTGCTTGATGTTCTACCTGGTTCGCCTGAGGAGTTTATGGTTGATATTGATTACGGAGAGATGATTATCTCTGATGCTTACAATCAGCCGTTGGTTTCTGCAGGATTACCATCAGAAGTTTATATTGGCGCACCGCCAGCTTCTTATAGTATTCAAAATGTAGAAGGTCTACTTACACCAGGTGGACAAGGTTCTTTTGAAGTTCATTTGACTAATACCGAGATTGTTGGAACTATGTCATTTGAAATTGAAGACCTGCCTAATTACTTAACAATAACCTCTGTGGAGGCTCTTGGAAGATTTGAAAATGGTATCATTGATGGAAGCACTGGAGAGAATGTTGATGAGGGATATTTTGATTTTCTTGGGTATGATTTCACAGGTGGTATCCCGGTAGGTGAAGGGCCAGTTATAAAAGTTAATGTTCAAATGGGTCAAAATATACAAAACCCTAATGTGCAGTTACTATTTCATGAAGTTGGTGCAGGAGACGCAGGAGCCAATTCCATAACAGCTATTTCTCAAGGTTTAGGACTTTTTGCTGATGTGAGTCTTTCAACTAGTTCAGAAAACTACGTTCCAAAGAAATTTGCATTGTGCGATAACTTTCCTAATCCTTTTAACCCTTCTACTGTTATTCCTTACGATTTAGCGGTGGATGGACATGTGGATCTTTCTATTTATAATATCGTAGGTAAAAAAGTAAAAACTATTGTAAATCAAAATGAAACCGCTGGTAGAAAAGTTGCAGCTTGGTATGGAAGAGATGATGCTGGAAATTTATTAAGTGCTGGAATGTATTTTTATAGGTTGATTGCAGGTGGTAAGGTATTTACAAAAAAGATGGTTTTGATGAAATAGCCTAAATATTAATACTAATTAAAAAGGGGCAGATAATCGTGCCCCTTTTTTGTAATTTTTATATATGCCGCGGTGGTGGAATTGGTAGACACGCCAGATTTAGGATCTGGTGCACTTCGTGCGTGAAGGTTCGAGCCCTTTCCGCGGTACTTTAAATAGCCTCTTTTCGTTTCAAGAAATGAGGCTATTTTACATTTAAAATTCATTTCTAGTATTTACATACTAGGTTTCTTTATACTATGCTAATATTTTTAACCATTTATTATCATTTATATTAAAAAATTAAAAAAGAAAGGTTATTTTTTGTGATCTTTAAAATTTTAATATCTTTTGCTTTTTTGATTCTTTTCAGTTGCGAGGATAGCGATTCAGATACATCATCTAATGATTCAACTAGTGATTGTAATGAATTAATAGCAGTTGATTCCTCCAGAGGTGATTGTTCAGAAACTCTTAACATTGCAAATGAGTTCAGCATCACTACATCCGGGGATTTACGAAGAATAACTGCGAATAACATTCCTGCGCATGATGTTGGCCTCTTTGGTAATTCTCCTGGAGCATTAAATCCAAATAGTATTACTGAGCAAAATAGTAGGTACGATATTGATCTTACTCCATTAATGGCAAATTCAAAAACATATCTT
>MDSV01243456.1_pt1 | contig 19071 bp, 14 predicted proteins | sample 810851 | NCBI WGS metagenome assembly MDSV01 (sample SAMN05326640, study PRJNA326480) | marine metagenome | isolation source: seawater | place: Atlantic Ocean: North East | collected 2012 | reverse complement strand
GCCGTAACCGCCGCCATTACCTCCACCGTAACCGCCGCCGCCATTACCGCCGCCGCCGTAACCGCCTCTGCCGCCGCCGCCGCCTCTGCGTGGACCTCCACCGCCGCCTCTTGGCTCAGCTTTATTGATTCTTAAAGGCCTTCCCATAAGCTCAGTTCCTTGCAGACCATCAATAGCTGTTGCTTCTATCGATTCGTCTGCCATTTCTACGAAAGCAAATCCTCTTTTTCTTCCGGTATCTCTTTCCAAAGGAAGAGAACAATTCAATACTTCACCAAAAGGGGCAAATAATTGTAAAACATCTTCTCGCTCTGCGCGGAAAGGCAAATTGCCAACAAAAATACTCACTTGAAACTTAACCTAAAATAATAGCCAAAATAAAAACCGCGTAAAATAGCAGTTTTCATAAATTACTTTATTATTCTACTTTAATACGTACCATATTGTAGAAAATTACTTGAGATTTAAATTAATAATTTTTTCTTCCAATTCTTTAACTCTATTTTTACTTGATTAAAGCCTGTACCTCCTACACTATCTCTAGACTTAACAACGTTTATGGGGTTAAGCTTTTCAAAGATATCCTCTTTAAATTCAAGATGAAATGTTTGAAATTCCGCTAAATCTAAATCTTTAAATAATATATTTTTTATTAAGCAATGCTTAACAATATCTCCAACAATCTGGTAAGCCTTTCTGAAAGGAACTTTCTTATCTACTAAATAATCTGCTAAATCAGTAGCATTTGAAAAATCATTATGTACAGAAGCCATTAAGTTATCTACATTGAATTCTATTCCTTCATTTAATAAAATCGTCATAGCTTTTAAACATGAAGAAATAGTATCTACAGTATCAAAAACTGGCTCTTTGTCCTCTTGAAAGTCTTTATTATAAGCAAGTGGAACCCCTTTTATGATCGTTAACAATGCTTGAAGATGTCCATATACTCGACCTGTCTTACCCCTTATTAATTCTGGAACATCTGGGTTTTTTTTCTGAGGCATCAAACTACTGCCAGTCGAACACTTATCAGTTAATTTTGCGAAAGAAAACTCATCTGTAACCCACATTATTATTTCTTCTGAAATTCTACTCAAATGAGACATTATTAAAGAAGAAGTTGAGACAAATTCAATACAAAAATCCCTGTCACTTACTGCATCAATACTATTTTTATAAATGTTTTCGAATCCCAGTTCCTCAGCAGTAAAATACCTATCTATTTTAATTTTGGTACCTGCTAAAGCTGCAGCTCCTAAAGGAGAAGTATTCACCCTAGCTCTAACTTCCTTGAGCCTTTCACGATCTCTTTGAAACATTTCAAGGTATGCCAATAAATGATGAGCCAAAGATAAGGGTTGTGCCCTTTGCATATGCGTGTACCCAGGAATCAAAGTGTATATATTTGATTCTGCTATCACGAATAAAGAGTTTTGTAATTCGGCCAACAAAAAATCAATATTATCAATTTTTTTTCTCAACCATAATCTGATATCTGTTCCTACCTGATCATTTCTGCTTCTCCCAGTATGTAATTTTTTACCTGTTTCACCAATTAAATTAATTAGTTTTTCTTCTATACAGTAATGAATATCTTCACAAGGAGGTCCAGGGGAAAATTTACCTTCAATATAATTTTGTTTAATGCTCTCTAAACCCTGAACAATCATAAAAGACTCGTTAGAAGATAGAACTTTCGTTTTACCAAGCATTTTTGCATGAGCAATAGAACAATCTATATCTTCTAAAATAAGTGTTTTATCAAAATTAATTGAAGCATTAAACTCTTCTATAAAAGGATTTAGACTGGTATCAAATCTATTACTCCATACTTTAGACATATCAATCAAAAACTTTGGTTACATCTAATAAAGCATTTTTTTATATAAGTGACAAAAAATTTACTTTAACTGAAAGACTACAATAGATGCGTCATCTTCTAATTCTCTATTTTGACCAGTGAACTTGTCTAATGTTTTGAAAATCTTATTTAAGATTTCTTTAGAGTTCAATGATTGCTTACATAATTTTGCGAAAGATTTAATTAGACGCTCTTCATCAAATCTTTCGCCTAAAGCATTAGAAGTCTCTGTCACTCCATCAGTGTAATAGAGAATTACATCATTAGTATTTAACTGTATTTGACCACATTGATATTTTGCATCGACTTGCAACCCTAAAACAAATCCTTCTGAGTCTAGCTTTATTATTTTTTGCTCAGAACTTTTCCATAGCAAAGGTGGATTATGCGCTGCATTGGCATATCTTAATTTTTTTGTTCTAGGATCATAATCTGAATAAAATAAAGTAACAAATCTATGCGATTGATCTAAATCGTAAATAGCTAACTGGTTTAAATCATGCAAAATTCTATCTGGAGGTAACCCCGTAAGAACTTCTGCTCTAAGCATTCCCCGTAACATCGTCATTAAAAGACCAGCTGGAATACCCTTCCCCATAACGTCACCAATCACTAGTGCCCACCTAGCCTTTTCTCTTTTTTTTTCAGATATATTTGTTTTCAAAGACATAAAATCGTAATAATCTCCTCCTAATTGAAGTGCTGGTCTACAGTGAGCAGCTAAATCTACTCCAAAAATAATTGGGCAAAATTCAGGTAATAATTGTGATTGAATTTCTGCTCCAATAGAAATTTCTCTATCTACATTTTCATGCTTTTTTTTTGTTTTTATAAGCCAATAGTTTTCTAAGCCAACAGCAAGACAATTTATAATGAAATTTAAATCATGGTCATTAACTATAGACTCATTTGCAATTTCTTGTTTAAAAGTATAAATAAAACCACGACATTTCCCACGAGAAATGACTTTATGAGAATTGATTATATATTCGTTAAACTTCTTTGTTAGAGCTTTTTCGAACAAGGATATTTCTTTTATTTTAAAATTCTTTGAGAAGTCTAATTTTATAAAATAATTTTTTATTTCATCATCTATTTGTGGATTATTTGTATCTCCAGAAAATTTAATATTTTCTTTCCAAACTTCTCCTTTATCAGTTAAGGGAATTATTAGCGTTAATTGTTGATTAAATGTATGTTTAAAAATTAAAGAAATAAAGTCTAAAAATCTTTTAATATTGGAGAAAGATTTTAAGTAATATGCTAATGAAGATGTAATTTCAATAAATTTATCATTCTTTTCAATTATTGATTTATCTTCATTATCTAAAATTTTTGGAATAAATTTCTCAGACGAAAATTTTTCTTCTTGATTATTAGACAAAACAAATTGAATACTTAGGTATGTTTTAACATTAAAGTTAATTTTTTTTTAAAAAATTAATTAAAATTTTATCTATCAGCAAGCAACGCTTCAACAAACTCGAAACTATTAAAAGGTCTTAAATCTTTTATTCCCTCTCCTGCTCCAATAAATCTTATTGGCAGATTTACTTCTGCAGAAACCGCCAGAGAAACACCTCCTCTTGAGGTACCGTCAAGTTTGGTAATAATTGCACCGCTTAAATCTGCAGATTTTGCAAAACTTTTAGCTTGCTTTAATCCATTTTGACCTTGACTCGCATCAAGAACCAATAATGATTCAACAATTGCATCAGGAACTTTTTTATCAATAATTTTTTTTATTTTTGATAATTCTTCCATAAGATTATTTTTAGTTTGCAATCTTCCAGCAGTATCTACAAGTAATAAATCACTATTTCTTTTAGTAGCCGCATTAATTGCATCAAAAACAACTGCTGCAGGATCTGCATTTTTTGATTGATTTGAGATAACCTCAACATTACTTCTCTCGCCCCAAACATTTAATTGTTCTACAGCTGCCGCTCTAAAGGTATCTGCTGCAGCTATTAAAGTTTTATAATTACTTTTGGATGATAAATAAGCTAGTTTACCTAAAGTGGTAGTTTTACCAACACCATTTACACCAACTATTAACCAAACATTTAATTTGCCTTTTTGTGGAATAAGAATGTTTGTACCAGAATTTTTTATTGGTTTATCAATAACTTCTCTTAATTGTTCTTTTAAGAACTTTATACCTTCCTCTCCTCCAACAACTTCTTCATTTAATTTTGTTCTAAGAGAATTAATTACCTTATCTGTTGAATCGATACCAACATCAGCTCTAATTAGTAACGTCTCTAAATCATCTAAAGATTCGGGTGTGAGTGGATCATCTCCTAATTTATCCAACAATTCTGTTACTAAACCTTTTCTTGTTTCTTCTAATCCTTTTCGCAATTTACTTAACCAATCTATTTCATCAATTGATATTTGATTAATTTTTTTACCTTGGGCGGCTAATACCATAGCTGACCAGGTGAAATCTTCATCAAATTCACCTAATTCAGCTTCAATTCGATTTTTATTGTTATTGAAATTGTCTATAACAGTTTGTTTTTGTGGTTCTTGCATTTTCTCTTCTTTTATTTTCTCTTCTTTTATTTTCTCTTCTTTTATTTTCTCTTCTTTTATTTTCTCTTCTTTTATTTTTTCTTCTTTTATTTTTTCTTCTTGCTTTTGTTTTAACAAAGCATAAGCTTGAGCTGCCCACTCGCGAGAATTATCAGATCCAATATTATTCATAAATATATTTAAACGTAATTAATCAAATTATAAAAAATTATTGATTTATATGAAATAATTATTGCACTTTAACTCTTTGCAATCTTCTTAATACTCCATTAATCATTTTTCTACCTTGAGTATCACTATATTTGTTTGCTAAATTTACAGCTTCATCACATGAAACTGCAACAGGAGTTTTTAAGAAATGTATATCTGCGTAAGCTAAGCGTAAAATATCGCGATCTACTCTAGGCAGTCTTTTTAATCTCCACCCATCCATTACCTGATCAATTTCGAAATCAATTGTTTGTAAATTATTAATTATTATTGAAATTCTATTATTAACATCTTCTCGAATATCAATTTGATTGCTTGAAACAACTAATTTAGGGAAATCTAAAGTAACGGATAGAGAGTTCATTACCGACTCTATTTTATGTAAAGCTTTTTTTAATTCATCTCGAACATCTACAGAAGATGATTTTAAACCTTCCTTCAATTCACTGTCTAAAAGATTTTGCGATGCATTTTCTAGATCTACTTCACAGGTATCTAACTCATCTCTACAATGATTAATTAAAGAATCTAAAGCAGATTCAAAAATCTCTTCTATTTGAAATTGATTTAACTCTAACTCTCCTTTATCTTTAATCAAACCTAATGAAAGCAATGATAATTCCCTTGATAGTGATCTATTATGCATCAATTAAGTAGATGAAGTATTTGTAGAAGCTCTTAATTGAGAAAACAATTTTGAGAATGTTGGGTTTGTTGTGTTATTTTTTTCATCTGGATTGACAATACCAGCAGAAATAATTGTTCTAAATGCATCTTCCACAGAAATCTCAAGATCTTTAACTGAAGATTCAGGAACTAGGGTGTACCATCCTGTTGTTGGGTTAGGTGCAGTAGGTATAAAAACGCTTAGCAATTTTTCGTCGATTTCTGGTTGAAGTGATGGCCCTACATCACCAGTTACAAAACCAACACTAAATAAGCCTTCTCTTGGATACTCTACTAAAACAACTCTTCTAAACCTATTTGACTTATTACTTAAAAAAGTTTCTAGTAGCTGTTTAAGAGTTTTATAAACTGCACCTGCGACAGGTATCTTTGATAATGTACCTTCACCGAATTCTAATAACCACCTACCCACAAAGTTTCTTGCCATCAAACCAATAAGTAAGATTGCCAATAAAGGAACTGTTAAACCTAAGGTTAAATTAATTAAATCTTGCAATAATGGATTTAATGTTATGAATGGATTTAATTGTTTAGGAACAGAAGTGACTAATGTGAGAACAAATTTACTAACAATGGACGATAACCAAATTGTAGTTGCCAAAGGAATGACTACTAACAAGCCAGCTATAAGATCATTTTTTAAATCCTGTTGGAGCCTAGTTCCTAGATTCGAATCTTGATTTTGAGTAGATTCAACCAAAATTAAAGTTCCTTAATTTATTCATTTTACTAACAATTTAACTGGTTTTATTTAATAGTGATATACATATTTTGAATAAATTTAAATTATTTATTAGTTTCTTGACTTAATAGTACCATTTTTTTTTATTTTAAATCATAATATAGAAATGAAAAACGTTATAGAAAATAAAAAAAAATTAAGTTATAAACTAAAGAAAAAAGCAATTTCTGAAGGTTTTGCTGTTTCGGGAATAGCTTCTATACCAGGCAGTTCTCGCATAAAACTAAGAACTAAAGCATTAGAAAGATGGTTGAACAATAATTATCATAGTGATATGAAATGGATGGAAGCAGAAAAAAGAAAAAATATAAATTCCTTATTAAAAGATGCAAAAAGTGTTTTAACTGTAGGCTTTAATTACTTAAGTGAACAACACATACAAAATGTAAAATTTAAGGTTGGAAAATTTGGACAAGGAGAAGATTACCATAAAGTGATTTACAAAAAATTAAAAAATTTGGGTAAATGGATAAATAATGAGGTCCCTGATTGCGAGTGGAAAATTTGTATTGATACATCTCCTTTACTAGAAAAAGCATGGGCTGAAGAGGCAGGTCTTGGTTGGATAGGTAAAAATAGTAATTTAATTAATAGAGAGCATGGATCATGGCTAACTTTAGGTTTTATGATCCTTAATAAAGACTTGGTTTCTGATAATGCATCACAATCTCTTTGTGGAAAATGTGAAAAATGTATTGAAAAGTGCCCAACAAATGCAATAACAGAACCCTTTGTTATAAATTCTGATTTATGTATTGCTTACCATACTATAGAAAATAGAAATCAAAATTTTCCAGAACATATAGAAAAAAATTTGAATGGATGGATTGCAGGTTGCGATATCTGCCAAGATATATGTCCATGGAATAAATCAGTTCCCGTTAATAAGAGTATCGAAGCTCTTCCAAAACAATGGCTTAAAGATCTTAGTATTGATTCTTTAAGTTGGGATGAAGAAAGATGGGAAAATAACCTTAAAGGAACTACATTAAAAAGAATTAGACCTTGGATGTGGAAAAGGAATATAGAGGCAATGCTAAAAAACTAGAAAAAAATATGAAAAACCTTTTAATAAAATTATTATTTTTTTCAATTATTAGTAGCTACGTTTTACGAACGGATAACTTAAAAGCTCTCATACCTTATTACTACCAACCATCAATAGAAAATTTAGAAAAAGAAAGTTTATCAATTGGAAGAAGTGCCTATCAGCTTCTATATTTTGGACAAATCAAAGATAGTTTAAATTTGGCAAAATTAGCAGTAAAAATTAATAAATCTGATGAAAAACTATGGGCAATTCTGGCTGAAGCACAAATAGCCAACAACTTGTATAAAGATGCATTAATTTCATTAAATAATGCACAAAGAATTGACCCTACATTGGGTGAAATTTATTTTGCAAAAAGTAAATTGTACTTAAATGATTCAAAAATAAATGAAGCAAGGAATATCTTAGAAAAAGGTATTAAATTTATGCCAGAAAACTATAGAGCGCTTTTTCAATTAGGAAATATTTATTTAATGGACAAAGATTATAAAAAAGCAATAGAAGAATTTGAAAAAGCAGTACAAATAAAGATCGATTTTTGGCAAGCAATTAATAATCAAGGTTTAGCATATTTTGAACTAGATGAAATAGATCTTTCTATTAATTATTTTGAAAAAGCTATTACTTTAGAAGAGAGCGCAGAGCCATTATTAGCGCTTGCATCTTGCTTAAGAACGCAAGATATTAATACAGCAATTTTACTTGCGAAAAAAGCTTTGGTTAAAGAGCCTAAATATGTTGAATATGATTATAGAAAAGAGCAACTTTGGGGAGAAAAACTACAACAAGCTACTGAAAAACTTTTTCAAAATACTCAACTTCAAAAAGACATTTCTTTAGCAAAAACAAAAATAAATAAAACTTACTAATTATTTTTACTGGTAAATGTTCATTTACCTATTAATCTTAATTTAGTTTATAAAAGCATTTTGTAAGTTTCCTAATTTAATGACTAAGGAAAAATTCACTTCTATATCGCTGCAAGAGGAAATGCAACGTTCCTATCTTGAATACGCAATGAGCGTAATAGTAGGACGTGCTTTACCTGATGCAAGAGATGGATTGAAACCTGTCCAAAGAAGAATTCTTTTCGCAATGCATGAATTAGGCCTTACACCAGATAGACCTTTTAGAAAATGCGCCAGAGTTGTAGGAGATGTGCTTGGCAAATATCATCCGCATGGAGATCAAGCTGTATATGACGCATTAGTTAGATTAGTTCAAGATTTTTCAACAAAATACCCTACTCTTGATGGTCATGGCAATTTTGGCTCTGTAGATAACGATCCACCAGCAGCAATGAGATATACAGAAACACGTCTTGCTCCAATAGCTCATGAAGGCTTTTTAGAAGAAATTGGTTCTGAGACAGTTAGTTACTCAGACAACTTTGATGGCTCCCAACAAGAACCTGATGTATTACCTGCACAGTTACCCTTTTTGTTGTTAAATGGCTCTTCAGGAATTGCCGTTGGAATGGCAACAAATATTCCTCCTCACAATTTAGGTGAAATAGTTGATGGTTTGATTGCTTTGATAAAAAATAAAGAAATCAGTGAAAAAAACTTATCAAAGATTATATTAGGACCTGATTTTCCAACAGGAGGAGAATTAATCTATAATAATGCGATAAAAGAGGTATATAAATGCGGCAGAGGATCCATAACAATAAGAGGAGTCGTTAATTCAGAAGAAATAAATTTAGGAAAGGGTAAACACAAAAAAAATGCCTTAATAATTTCAGAACTTCCCTACCAAATAAGCAAAGCCGGGTGGATTGAAAAACTCGCCGAATTAGTAAATACTGGGAAAATTGATGGAATATCTGATATTAGAGATGAAAGTGATAGAGATGGTATGAGAATAGTGCTTGAGTTAAAAAAAGATTCAAATCCAGAAATCGTGATATCAATTTTATTTAAAAAAACATCTCTACAAACTAATTTTGGCGCAATATTTCTAGCTTTAGTCGACGGCAAACCTATACAACTTACTTTAAGAAAGTATCTAGATTATTTTTTAGAATTTCGCGAAAAAACAATTAAAAAAAGAACAAGATATTTTCTAAAGATTGCATCAGATAAACTTGAAATATTAGAAGGTTTTTCAATAGCATCAAAAAATATAAAAGATGTTATTGAGATAATTCAAAATTCAGAGAATGCTGCTGAAGCCCAAGCAATAATAGTGAAAAGGCTTCTCCTGAATGAAAAGCAAGCTAATGCAATTTTAGGTATGCCACTTAAAAAATTGACTAATTTAGAAAGAAAACAAATAGAAGTCGACAAGGAAGAATTGATAGAAAAAAAGAAATATCTTAGTAACCTGCTTGCCAAAAGAGAATTGTTGCTTGATAAGCTTATTGAAGAATTAAAACAGCTAAAGAAAAAATTTAATATAAAACGAAAAACAAAAATCTTAAAAAACATTAATCAGGAAGATGAAATATCTACTATCAATAATCAAATATTAGAAGAACATATAAGTAAAGAAACAAAATTGTGTATTGACAATAGACTTTATATTAAAAAAATAATCTTTGGTAATTATAAGAAATTATTAGATAATAAAAACAAAATTATTGATAGTAAAAATGCACAAAAATTTATATGTAAAATTAGTAAAAATTTAAAAATTATTGGAATTACATCTTCGGGAAAAATGATTCAAATTAATTGGAAAGTAAACATTAATAATGACTGTAAGTTAGATAATAAAATCTTAGGAAATATTGATCCTAAAGATATAATAAATTTTCATAATTTTGATAGTAATTTTGAAAATTATTTATGCATATTAAATTCAGATGGCAAATTTAAAAAAATATTAATTGATGAGGATATGGCAAAGAGCACTAGAGCCTTTTCAATCGCAAAAGTTAAAAATTCAGTAAGTGTTATTGATTCTTTTATTTATAGTCTTGATGAAAAATTAGTAATATTAACCTCCATAGGAAGAATGTTTAAATTTGATTTATCTAATAAATATATAAAACCAAGTTCAAAACAATCTCAAGGATTGGAATTAGTAAATCTATTACCTACCGAAAAAGTAGTTTCTTGCTGCAAAAGTTTAGATAATAATAATCTTTATTTAATATCCAAGAAAGGAAAATTTTTTAAAATAAACATTGGAGATATTTTTGATTCATATCATTCCAAATTAGGTTTCATCAATGAAAAAATTCAAGTTAAAAATGATAGCTTTATAAAAATACTTCCTATTAATGAATTCATTGATATTGAGACCAGTAAAAATAGATATGCAAGATTAGATTTCAATAAATTGAGTTCTGATTCAAATAAAAACCTTATTAAGGGGGACTTTTTAAATCTAGATGAAGATGAATATCTTGAAAATTGTTTTCGTTTAGAAAATTTTACAAATTAAGACTTATATTCATTTTCAACCCATTTTAAATACTCTTGATTTACTGTTCCGGTAACATAAGAACCTGTAAAACAACTCATCTCTAAATCATTAACAAGAGAATTATCTATTATAGATTTCCTCAAATTATTAACGCTTTGATAAACAAGATTATCAATTTCTAGCTTCTGCGCTATTTCACTTATTGTTCTATCATGAGCTATTAATTCGTCTCTATTAGGCATATTAATTCCATAAACGTGAGGAAATCTTACTGGTGGAGCTGCTGAAGTGAAAAAGACTTTATTTGCTCCTGCGTCTTTGGCCATCTGAACTATTTCTTTTGAAGTAGTTCCTCTTACTATAGAATCATCGACTATCAATACATTTTTATTTTTAAATTCTGTACTCATAGCATTCAACTTTTGCCTAACAGATTGTTTACGTTTTTGATGACCAGGCATTATGAAAGTTCTACCAACATATCTGTTTTTAAAAAACCCTTCTCTATACTCAATTCCTAATTGCCTTGCCACTTGCATTGCTGCCGGGCGTGAAGAGTCAGGAATAGGCATGACAACATCCACTTCTCCTGAGTTAATCTCCTCCTTAATTGTTTCAGCTAAATAGTCACCCATTTTTAATCGTGCCTTATAAACTGAAATTCCATTCATGATAGAATCTGGTCTCGCTAAATAAACGTATTCAAAAGCACAGGGAAATAACCTTGGATTTTCCGAACATTGTTTAGAATAAAACTCACCATTTTGTGTTATAAAAATTGCTTCTCCAGGATATACATCTCTTACGACGAGATAGTCGTTATTTTCTAATACTAATGACTCACTTGCCACCATCCATTCTTCTTTTTGCGTAACACTAGAAACTCTTTTTCCGATAACTAGAGGTCTTATACCAAAAGGATCTCTAAAAGCTAATAATCCATGACCAGAAATTAGCGCAATTGAGGCATATGAACCTTGAATTCTTTTATGTAACGTTTTTACTGCATTAAAAACAATTTCAGGCTGCAACTCTTGATTATGAATTTGATCTTGCAATTCGGTAGCAAATACATTTAATAACATTTCTGTATCACTTGAAGAGTTTGTATGGCGTCTATCTACATTAAATAATTGTTTTTCTAAATCTCTTGTATTAGTAAGGTTTCCATTATGAATTAAAACTATTCCATAAGGTGCATTAACATAAAAAGGTTGAGCCTCTTCTACACTTTCTGCAGAACCTTTTGTAGCATATCTAACATGGCCTAATCCTATTTTCCCTACTAAATTCCTCATATCTCTTGTTCTATAAGCTGTATTTACCTGCCCTTTCGCCTTATGAATATGAAAAACAGTATTTTCCATTGTCGCTATGCCTGTTGAATCTTGGCCTCTGTGCTGAAGAAGCAAAAGGCTATCATAAATTTGTTGATTTACATCATCCGAAGAAACAATGCCAACTATGCCGCACATAACTTAATCTCTCAAAGATTTAATTAAAAGCAAATTTTTATTCATTATTAAAACAACTAGAAATACTATTATTAAATTTTTCGGTTAAATCTTCAACCCTTATATTGCACAGTACTTTACCTTCAACACTTATATTAAGATTTTCCGCAGAAACATATCCAATTTTTTTTACATAAATATTTTGATTTAAATTTGAACTTTCATAATTAAGAAAATCTAAGAAGTTAGATTCTTGATTTTGATTGAGTGAAAAAAGTATTCTTGAACCTCCTTCACTAAACAATAAATTATCTTCACGAATATTCTTACTCTCTAATTTAATAGTTGCTCCCTTTGAAGATAGGATACAGCATTCTGATAAAGAAACAGATAACCCTCCATCTCCAACATCATGAGAAGAAATAATAAAATCTTTCGAAATTGCATGTCTTAGAAAACTTTGACAATATTTTTCATCTAACAAGTTAATTTTTGGAGGCCTACCTGTAACTAAACCATGAAAATACTCTAAATATGAACTAGCTCCTATTGTCAATTCAGAAGAATTTGAACCAATTATCCAAATCTCATCATTAATATTTTTCCACCCTGAACTTACAGCTTTATCAACATTTTTAATCGTTCCTACCATCCCAATAACAGGAGTAGGATAGATGGGAGTAATTTCTTTTTTTTCATTTTTTGATTCATTATATAGTGAAACATTACCTCCAGTAACAGGAGTTTCTAAAGCTTTGCAAGCCTCAGAAATCCCTTCACATGCTAAAGAGAGTTGCCAGTATCCTTCTTCAGTTTCGGGGGATGAAAAATTTAAATTATTTGTAATAGCCACTGGCTCTGCACCAACACAACTAACATTCCTTGCAGATTCAGCGACTGCGGCAATACTTCCTCTAAAAGGATCTAACGACACCCATCTACTATTACAATCAACAGAAGCTGCAATGCCTGAAAATACTTTATCTTTCTTTTTATCATCTTGAGCTCTAAGTCTTATTAAGGCTGCATCCGACTCTCCTGGTTTAAATACTGTATTTGATTGTACTTGAGAATCATATTGTCGGTATGCCCATCTTTTTGAGGCAATAGATGGATTTGATAAAAGATTCAAAATGATTTCTGACCAAGAAAAAAGTTTATTATCTTTTAAAGAATGAATTCCATTTGTAGAAACTAATGGTAATTTGTCTTCTGTCCATTCCCATTTCTTCAATAAATAATTAGGAGGTTTTTCAATAACATTATGAATGTTAATTGGAGTATCATCAGACAAAGCAGAAGTAGGAATTTGAGCAACAACTTGGTTATCTTGAGAAATAATAATTTCTTTTGTTGGTATTACTTCACCAATAACATTTGCAAACAATCCCCATTTTTTGAATTGCTTAATAAGAATATTTAAATTTTCTTCTTTCACAACTAATAACATTCGCTCTTGAGATTCAGAAAGCAAAAATTCGTAAGAAGACATATTCTTTTCTCTTGCAGGAACTAAATCTAAATTAATTGATATTCCTAATCCCCCATTTGCAGCCATCTCAGCACTACTACATGTCAAACCAGCAGCTCCCATATCTTGAGCCGCAATTACATAACCAGTCTTAAATGCATCAAGACAGGCTTCAATAAGACTTTTTTCTATAAATGGATCTCCAACTTGTACAGCAGGCCTATCATCTAAGGAATTTGTGGTTAATTCTGAACTAGCAAAACTCGCACCTCCTACTCCATCTTTACCTGTTGTATTCCCAACATATAAAACATGAGCTCCTACTTGACTTGCTCCAGAACATACAATTTGATCAGTTTCAAGCAAACCCAAAGCCATAACGTTAACTAAAGGATTTGCAGAAAAACTATCATCAAAGTCAATTTCTCCTCCTACAGTAGGAACACCTACACAATTACCATAATGCGATATTCCAGCAACCACACCACGAAAAAGGGCTTTATTAGTTGACTTATCAATATTACCAAACCTTAATGAATTTAAAACTGCTATAGGCCTAGCACCCATGGTGAAAATATCTCTTAAAATCCCGCCTACTCCAGTAGCTGCACCTTGGAAGGGCTCAATTGCTGAAGGGTGATTATGGCTTTCTATTTTAAAAACAAGCTTCTGATCATTTCCAACATCAATAACTCCAGCATTCTCTCCAGGGCCTACTAAAACATTTTTTCCTTTAGTGGGAAATTTAACTAACAACGGTTTTGAATTTCTATAACAACAATGTTCGGACCACATCACTCCAAACATTCCTAACTCTGTTCGGTTAGGTTTCCTTCCTAATCGTTTACATATTTCTTCAAAATCACTTTTAGTTAAGTTTTCAACTTTTAAGGATTCATTTACATCATAAATATCATTATTTAAAGATTGTTTCATTATTCAAATCCAAGGGTCATCTTGTCTTTTATTACTGGAAGAACTTGTTTTTTCATCCTCATTATAAAAACTTTTTTCTTTAAATTCCTGTTTTTGGTTTATATCTTCATCTTCTTCGAGCCAATCCTCTAATCTGTTTGTGGCGTTATTTTTCATATCATCAAAACGATTAAAAATTTTTTTTCCTTTATTAAAAAACTGATATTTTAAACTTGATTTTAATAGAGATAGGTCATCTAAATTCAAACAAGAACTAAAAACTAAGCCAGGTTGTTGATCAATAATATCTTTTATATTTAATTTCCATCTACTCGAGCCTGGGATTTTAGGATTAGATCGAGAAACAAGATAAAACTTAATATTTCCAGTTTTCATTTCAAATAAAAAATCTGCAATTACTCCTATTTTTGATCCTTCTGAATTAATTAAATTAGCATCAATTAGACTAGGAAATCTATTCAAGGTTGCCAAATCAGAAATAGCAGGATCTCCTTTAACATAAATATCGTTATCTATTATTTGACTTATTTGATTTAATCGCCAAACATTTCTTTTTAAGTCAAAGTTTGAAGGACGCGAATACCAACCTAAAATTCTATGTACCGGAGGATGCATCCAAACATTTTCACCATACCCATAATTTAAAGTGACATTACCTTTTACATGATGATTTAATAATTCACTTAATAAAAATTCTTTAGGTAATTTCAAATTAAGAACGCACTTGAACAGGCATTACTAAATAAGTAAAGGAATTGACATTATCTTCAGGAACAAGAACTGCTGGTGTTGTTGGAAGGTTACATTTTAATATCACATTTTTGCTTGAAATTACTTTTAATCCCTCTAATAAATATCTAACGTTAAAAGCAATATCAAATTGTTCTCCTTCAAAAGAAACAGGAATAGATTCATTAGCACTCCCAATATCTTGAGCATCAGCGCTAATTAATGCTAAATCTTTATCATCAATTTTTATCTTTACAACACTACTTTGCTGATCTGCTAAAACAGCTATTCTTTCTAATCCCTCAATAAGTGTTTTTGTATTAAATGTAAAAAGTTTGGAAAAATTATCCGGAACTAATTGGGAGTAATTTGGATAAGAACCTTCAAGAGTCCTAGTAGTAATTATTTGATTAGAAGAAATAAAGACAACTTGACCCTTATCATAAAAAAGTTTAATTGAACTTTCAGAAGTGTTTAAATTGACTAGTTTTTCTATTTCTCTTAATGATCTTGTTGGTATAGTAACCGATAAATTTTCTTCTTCATTTGAAATATCTTCTTTTTCATCAAAACATTCTTTATTATCTATTAAAACCACGGCTAATCTATGTCCATCAGTTGCTGCTGATTCCAAATATTTATACTTAAAAGTAAAATTAACTCCTGTAAGTAATTGTTTTGAATCGTCATTACTACTGGCGAAAATAGTCATTTTTAACGCTTTCAAAAAAGAACTAGGATCAATATTTAATGATGTTCCACTTTCAACAAATGGAAGTTTTGGATAATCATCAGAAGGTATTCCTTTCAAGTTAAAAGAACCACGATCACTTTTAATTAAAATATCATCTGTACTATCTTCGACATCAAGAGAAAGAGGTGTTTCACTCGGTAATTTATTAACAATTTCTCCTAATAGTTTTGAAGGAATAGTAATTGCTCCACTTTTTTTAACATTCGCATCAAAAGTAGTTTGTATTCCTAAATTCAAATCAAATCCAGTTAAGCTTATTTTATTAGTTCCTTGATCAGCTGTAAGAAGTAAGTTTGCGAGAATTGGATGAGTAGGTCTTGATGATACAGCTTTACTAACTAATTGAATAGCGTTATTAAACTCATTTTGATTACAAACAATCTCCATTGGGATTTATACTTTATTTACATATTAGGTATATTTTATTGATTAATGCAATTAAATATTTTTCTATCAAACGTTCTTATTTCTAATTTTTATTTTCTAATTAAATTATTTATATAGTAGTAGTAGTTGTTGTGGATTCTGTGGATAATCATAAAAAGTTCTTAATTCATCAAAGATTATAAAAATAATAGTAAGTGGAAAAATTTAATCATAATTAGGAAATGTTTTGTTTAATAATATTTTGACAGGAATTTATTAACAAATACTTTTTTTTTTAATAGCTTTATCAACAGGATTTTCAGATTTTTATTTAATTTCCACAGCCACTTATATTTCTGGTCTTTTAATAACCAAGTATTTTAGTAATATTTTTTAACGAGGGATCTAAATTTTTTCTAAAAATAGCTTCATTATTTTTAATCGCGCAATCAGGATCTTTTAGACCATTACCAGTTAGAACGCAAACTATGGTTGATTCTCTTTTTAATCTATTTTTATTTTTTAGTAACCCAGCGACAGAAGCTGCACTTGCGGGCTCGCAAAAAATACCTTCTTTTGCAAGTATTTTATAAGCATTAATAATCTCTTCATCGGTGACTGATTGAAAATCTCCTTTACTCTCTTTTTTTACAATTTTGGCTTTATCTCTATTTACAGGATTCCCAATTCTTATTGCTGTTGCTATTGTGTCAGGATCTTGAACAATGATATTTTTCACTAAAGGAGCTGATCCTTCTGACTGAAATCCCATCATTATGGGTAATTTTAAATTCTTTTTGATTTGAGAATATTCTTTAAAACCTAACCAATAAGCAGTTATATTCCCTGCATTTCCCATTGGAATGCAAAGCCAATCAGGGGCTTTACCAAGGTCATCAACTATTTCAAATGCGGCAGTTTTTTGACCCTGTATTCTATATGGATTTACAGAATTTACAAGTTCTATCGGATACTCAGCGGATAATTGTCTCACGATTTCTAAAGCTTTATCAAAATTACCTTTTATTGATATTATTTCAGCTCCGTACATCAATGCTTGAGCAAGTTTTCCTTGAGCGACAAAACCATCAGGAATTAAAACATATGATTTTAAACCTCCTCTAGAAGCATAAGCTGCGGCAGCAGCTGAAGTATTGCCAGTACTAGCGCAAATTACGGCTTCACTCCCTTCTTCCTTGGCCTTACTAATCGCCATTGTCATCCCTCTATCTTTAAAAGAACCTGTTGGGTTTAGACCGTCATATTTTAAATAAACTTTTATATTATTCCCAATCATATCGCTAATAGATTGACTAAAAATTAAGGGCGTATTACCTTCATTGAGTGAGATAATAGGAGTTTTAGAGGATACTGGTAAATATTGTTTATAAGCATTAATTAATCCTGGCCATCTTTTTTTTCTGTAATTAAGATGAAGTTTGTTTTTTATTTTATTTAGTAGTGACATAATAACTTAATTGGGTTTGATTTTTTCTAGAGGTTTGCTAGTAAAAAAATCTAATAATTCAGAGATTGATTCCACTTTATTCATAACTTTACTTAAAGCATTTACATTTAAAATAACAGTTTTAGTAGGGTAACTTTCGAAAAAATTAATAAGGTTTATTTCCCCTTCTCCAACGTAAATAGATTGAATCACACTTGATCTTAATGCTAGCATTCCAGTTCTCTCATCTTTTGCTTTCGGAGGGTGAATTATTGAAGAGAGTCTTGACAAAAAAATATTGCCTATTTCTGAGTGTACTAATTTGCTAGCAATTGTTATAGGCATCTCAAAACTTTTGTTTAATACTGATTTAATTTCGCTATCGGAAGCACCGGTTGTATTTAAAATTCTTCTTAATTTACCCGTTGGTTTTCCATTTTCAGAAAATTTTCTTAAAGAATCTATTTCTATAGTTCTTGAAAATACTCCGTATACTATTTTGATATTTTCTGCAGATCTAACTTTAGGAATGTTATAAAGAATTTGATTAGTAATTAGAATTAAAATAAATTTAGAAAATATAATTTTAAAATTTTTCATTTTATATCAACGCCAGCTGCAATTTTAACGAGTCTTACTACGCTTTTCTCTGTTACTTTTTTTGCTATTTTAAAACTCATTTCTTTTGTATAAGGTTCATTTACTAGTCTTGGTACTCTTTTAATAAAGATATCTATTGAATATCCTGGCACCTTTTGAATTATTTCTAAAAAGTTTTTAAACGGTTTAATGTATAAAATTAAATTATTTATATCATTATTTTCGCTAGCAATATTTAATTTCATAGACTTTGGAAGGAAATTATTGACATTTTTTAATAACTTAAGTCCTACCATGTCTATTTGATTAGTTAAACTTTCAATAATTTCATTTCTTAAAAAACCACCTTTGGGAGAGAAAAGAAGATTAATTACTTCATCAAGCAGTTTTTCAAGGTCTAAATTTGTTTGTTTTGCTGCATTAGATAGCAAATCTTCCAAACGGTCCCATTTAAATTTCTTATTATCAAAAAGCATTTCTTTTAAACTTTCTCTTAATTGTGGATCAGGATCTTCCATCAATCTTCTCGCAAAGTATGGATAAGCTGCCCCCAGTATTTTGAAATTTGGATCTACGCTTAAAGCGATCCCCTCTAAAGTTAATAATGACCTTATTATGAGTGCATAATATGGAGGTAATTTAAAAGGAAATTTATACATAATACCTGACATGTCATCAGTTACGCTTTTGAAATCCATTTTTGAAACACCAAGTTCTACTGCATTAACAAATACGTCTTGAAAAGCTGGAACAATAGGTTCAAGATTCACTTCTTCTGAAAGGAAACCTAATTTAACAAAATCTTGAGATAATTTATCAAAATTTTTATTTACAAGATGAACAACTGCTT
>MDSV01217123.1_pt1 | contig 19071 bp, 20 predicted proteins | sample 810851 | NCBI WGS metagenome assembly MDSV01 (sample SAMN05326640, study PRJNA326480) | marine metagenome | isolation source: seawater | place: Atlantic Ocean: North East | collected 2012 | reverse complement strand
AGATCCTAAAAATGACTAACACAATCGATAATATCAGAAATTTTGCAATTATTGCACATATTGATCATGGAAAATCAACAATAGCTGATAGAATAATTCATAAGTGTGGTGGCCTTAGTGATAGGGAGATGAAATCTCAAGTGCTTGATTCAATGGATATTGAAAGAGAAAGAGGAATAACTATTAAAGCCCAAACAGTAAAATTAAATTATAAAGCTAAAGATGGTAAAAATTATATTTTAAATATAATAGATACCCCGGGCCATGTAGATTTTAGTTATGAGGTAAGTAGATCTTTATATGCATGCGAAGGTTCAATTCTAATTGTTGATAGCACCCAAGGTGTAGAAGCACAAACATTGGCAAATGTTTATCAAGCTTTAGATATTAACCATGAAATCATACCAGTTTTAAATAAAATTGATTTACCAGCATCAGACATAGATAGAACCAACAAACAAATCGAGGATGTAATTGGTATTGATACTTCTAGTGCTGTTCCATGTTCGGGAAAAACTGGGGAAGGTATCGATGATATTTTAGAGCAAATTATTAACATTTTACCTGGACCAAATGGTGAAAAAGATAATCAATTAAAATGTTTATTAGTAGATAGTTGGTATGACACATATTTAGGTGTTGTAATTTTAGTAAGAGTTATTGATGGAAAAATTTCTAAGAATACAAGAATAAAAATGATGTCCACAAATCAAGAATACCTAGTAGAAAAAGTTGGTGTTTTTACTCCAAAACCGAAAGATGTTAATGAGTTAAACGCAGGTGAAATAGGGTTTATAACAACTGGAATTAAAGTTTTATCAGATACCAAGGTTGGAGATACAATTTGTGAGTCTGCAAATCCTTTGGCCAAAGCATTGCCAGGTTTTAAACCAAGTAAGCCAGTTGTTTTTTGTGGATTGTTTCCAGTTGATAGTTCAGAATATCAAAAATTAAAAGATGGTTTAGCAAAACTTCAATTAAATGATTCGAGTTTTTCTTATGAGCCAGAGTCATCATCTGCTTTAGGTCTTGGCTTTAGATGTGGATTTTTGGGGTTATTGCATCTTGAAATTGTAACCGAGAGGCTTGAAAGAGAATTTGATATTAATTTATTAACGACAACCCCAGGTGTTGTTTACAAAATTAATATGAACAATGGTAGAGTAGAAGATTTACAAAATCCATCAAGTTTACCAGATCCTACTCTGATAAAATTTATCGAAGAACCTTGGATAAAAGCAACAATTATTACTCCAGATAAATATCTTGGATCAATAATTAAAATGTGCCAGAACAAGAGAGGAGTACAAACTAATTTAAGTTATTCAAGCAACAGAGCTGTTATAAATTATGAACTTCCTTTAAATGAAGTAGTTTTTGATTTTAATGATAAATTGAAGTCAATGACTAGCGGATATGCTAGTTTTGACTATGAAATAATAGACCATAGAGAAGGAGATTTAGTAAAAATGAGCATTTTAGTAAACTCTGAACCTGTGGATGCGTTAGCGATGATGATTCATAAAGATTTTGCACAATCAACTGGTCGTGAGGTTTGTGAAAAATTAAAAGATTTAATACCAAGACATAATTTTATGATACCTATTCAAGCAGCAATTGGCGGTAAAATTATTGCACGAGAAACCATCAAGGGTTTTAAAAAAGACGTATTGACTAAAATTCATGGTGGTGGTGCAACTGACAGAAAAAGAAAACTTTTAGAAAAACAAAAAAAGGGAAAAGCAAGAGCTAAGCAGTTTGGAAAAGTTGAAATTCCACAAGAAGCATTTATTGGAGTTCTCAAAATAAGTAAAGAAAAATGATTAAGATAATAATTTTTTTATCAATCATATTAAATATTATTTTAATATTTTTTTTAAACAAAAAAAAAATTAAAAAAATAATTTATAAAAAAAAAATAAAAGAAATAGACATTTCAAAAGTTCATGAAATATTTGAATTTGAAAAGATAAGTTCAAATCTACTTGGTCCTAAAGAAAATGCAATAATCAAAAGTTTTTGTATATCGCCAGATAATAAAGTTATTGGTATGACTTCAGATTATGAGGCTTGGATTTTATCTACATTAAGTAAAATTAGTAATAAAATATTCGAATTTGGAACTTGTAGTGGAAAAACTACTTTTTTAATGGCTTTAAATTCTCCTGAAGAAGCAAAAATTTATACAATAACTTTAAATTTAGAAATGACTAATGATATAAAAAAAAATAATTTAGACAATAGGATATCTTTTAGAAATATTAAAAATGAAAGTACTTATGAAAAATTTTTATTTTCTGGCAGTGAGGTAGAAAAAAAAATTAATGTAATTTTTGAGAATTCTATAAATTTTAATGAAAATAAATATCAAAATTCTTTCGATTTAATTTTTATTGATGGTGGTCATACTTACTCAATTGTTAAAAATGATTCTGAAAAATCATTTAAAATGATAAATAAAAATGGAATTATATTGTGGCACGATTACGTACCTGGAAAAGAATCAGCAAAAGATGTAGTAAAGTACCTTCATACAATTTCTAAAGGAAAGAAAATTTATCATATAAAGAATACATCTCTTTGTTATTATAAAAATAATGAATAAGGGGAGAGATGGCCGAGTGGTTTAAGGCGCATGCTTGGAAAGCGTGTATAGGGGAAACTCTATCATGGGTTCGAATCCCATTCTCTCCGCCAAATCTTCAGTCAAAAATTGCATTTTTTTGCATAAAATTTTAAAATAGAAAATAAGATAAAAAATCATCAAAAAAGCATTGATTTATAAAGCTTTTAAGCTGTTACAAGCTTTCTTGATTTTATTAAAAAACTCAAAAATGTTATAAATAATCTTTCCTTAAAAAATAATATGGTAAAAAATAATACAAATTATCAAGCTGATTCTATAAAGGTTCTTAAAGGTTTAGAGGCAGTTAGAAAAAGACCTGGAATGTATATTGGTGATACTGATGACGGCACCGGTTTGCATCATATGGTATACGAAGTAGTAGACAACTCAATAGATGAAGCTCTGGCTGGACATTGTCAAAATATTATTGTTGATATTAATAAAGATGGCTCAATAACTGTTCAGGATGATGGAAGAGGAATACCAGTAGATATTCATAAAGGAGAAAAAAAATCAGCAGCAGAAGTAATAATGACCCAATTGCATGCCGGAGGAAAATTTGATCATGACTCGTATAAAGTTTCAGGCGGACTTCATGGAGTAGGTGTTTCCGTTGTCAATGCACTTTCTGAAAAATTAAATTTATTTATAGAAAGAGATGGAAGGAAGCATTTTATAGAATTTAACAATGGAGAAGCTAAGGCTCCTTTGAAAGTAACTGGAAAATCAAAAAATACAGGTACCAAAATAAATTTTTTACCTTCTAAACAGATTTTTTCATCAACTGAATTTAGTTTTAATATATTACAAAAAAGAATGCGGGAATTGGCATTTTTGAATAAAGGAATTAAAATTTCTTTAAATGATTTAACTCAAAAAAAACAAAAAACATTAGATTTCAAGTTTATTGGTGGAATAATAGAGTTTGTTGAATTTTTAGATGAAAAAAGGGAAAAGTTAAAAAATAAAAATGATAATGATTTATTTAGAAAACCCATTTATATAGAAGGACTTAAAAATAGCATAGATGTTGAATGTTCTCTAAAATGGAACGCAGGTTATAATGAGGATGTATATCCTTATACTAATAATATTTACCAGAAAGATGGTGGTACACACTTATTAGGCTTCAGAACTGCACTAACACGAGTGATAAATAAATATGCATCAGAGCAAAATTTATTAAAAAAAAATAAAGTTACTTTGTCGGGTGATGATGTAAAGGAAGGTTTAACATGTGTATTATCAGTTAAAATACCCGATCCAAAATTTTCATCTCAAACTAAAGATAAATTAGTTTCTTCTGAAGTTAGAAATACAGTTGAAAATATTATAAGTGAAAAATTATCTATTTGGTTTGATCAAAATCCATCAGTATCAAAAATAATTTTAACTAAAATTATTCAAGCAGCTGTTGCGAGAGATGTTGCAAGAAAAGCAAGAGAAAACGTAAGAAGAAAAGGAGCTTTAGAACTTACTGGTTTACCAGGAAAATTAGCAGATTGTCAAAATTCTAAACAAGAAGGTACAGAGTTGTTTATTGTTGAGGGTGATTCAGCGGGAGGTTCAGCAAAACAAGGCAGAAATAGAGAAAATCAAGCTGTTTTACCTTTAAGAGGAAAAATATTAAATACATTTACTGAAATTAATGGGGTTAAAAAAAATGGCAATTCAAATGACCTAAGAACAAAAACTTTATCCAAAATGATATCTTCTAATGAAATAATAACATTAATTAATGCATTAGGATTAGATCCAAAAAACGAAGAAATAGATTTAAAAGATTTGAGATATGGAAAAATTATAATAATGACAGATGCTGATGTAGATGGTTCTCACATTAGAGCACTTTTATTAACTTTTTTTAACAATAAACCTTTTAATAAATTAATTGAAAAGGGACATGTTTATTTAGCACAACCTCCATTGTTTAAAATTAACAAAGGCTCTAAGGGAATTTATATCAAAGATGAAAATGAATTAGAAAGTTACATAACAAAAAATTCTAAAGATCTAAAAAAATTAAAAAAAAATTCAAAAGACTATCAGAAATTAATGAATATTGAGAAATCCAAACTAAATATTCAAAGATTTAAAGGATTGGGAGAAATGAATCCTGATGAACTTTGGAGTACAACATTAAATCCTGAAACTAGAAACTTGCTTCAAGTACAGTACTCCAAAAATTTACAAAAAGACCAAGATCTTATTAAAACTTTGATGGGTAGCGACGTATCTTCAAGAAAAGATTTTATAGTAGATAATGCAATTAATGTTTCAAATTTAGACATTTAGAGGATGGAGTTTATTCAGACTTCTAAAACCTATTCATTAAACAGATCAACATATATAAATTTAAGGTGGATTGGAATTATAGGTCAATTTATAACGATCAATTCAGTAAAATTTATTTTTGGTTTTGATTTCAATTATATTTTATCTAATTTAATTGTACTAATTGGTGCGATAAGCAATGTTTACTTGATATATTATTATAATAAAACACAATTATCAAGTAAGTCTGCTTTAGTTTTTTTGTTATTGGATATTATTCAGTTAAGTGTGTTGTTATACTTTTCTGGAGGAATTTTAAATCCATTTTCAATTTTTTTGTTAATACCAAGTGTATTTTCTTCATCTAATTTAGAAATAAAAACAAATTTATTTCTTATAAGTGTTACATTGATATCAATAATTTTTCTTACATTTTTTTCTGAGGATTTGCCAATACCTTTAAACAAAATTCAAATAAATGATTTTTTTTATTACTCTATTCCGATTGCACTGATTATAGCATTGATATTTTTAAATTATTTTGCTTTAACTTTTGGAAAAGAATCAAATCTAAGAAAAGAAGCGCTAAATAAAATTCAAGAAGTGATTTCTAAAGAACATGAATTAGTTTCTTTGGGAACACAAGCTGCCGCTGCTGCTCATTCATTAGGTACGCCATTATCGACAATTAAAATTATATCCCACGAACTATTGGAACAATTTAAAAATAAAAAAGATATAAAAAAAGATGTTGAACTTTTAGTAAGCCAAGTAGACAGATGTATTGAAATTTTAAAAAGATTATCGATAAATTCTACTTTAGAAGACGATTTTATTGATAAAGATTTAAGTTTGTACGATTATTTGAAAGAAATTGTCAGTTCTTTCAAGGAAATATCAAATAATAACTTTAATATTAATTTTGAACAAAACACTAATTCATTTAATATAAAAAAATCCATAGAAATTGTATATGGGATAAGAAATTTTTTGGGAAACGCTAATAAATTTGCAAATAAAAACATATATATTACTATTAAAAGTGACAGTGAAATTTCAGAAATTATAATTGAAGATGATGGACCTGGTTTTTCAAAAGATATATTAAATAAAATTGGTGAGCCTTATATAAAATCTTTGAGAGTAAATGATAAAAAAAAATCAGGATTAGGATTGGGTATATTTATTGGCAAAACATTATTAGAAAAAAATTATGCAAAGATTTTATTTAGAAATTCAGAAACTAGAGGTGGTGCAGAAATTAAGATAGAATGGTTGAATAAAAATTTAAAAAAAATTTAGTGAAATTTTTTTTTGTTTTCAAACAATCCACTTAATTGACTTATCATCACATCCCCCAGCTCTTGAACATCAGTAATTTTTATAGCTTTGTCATAATAACGAGATACATCATGCCCAATGCCAATAGCTAAAATTTCAATTTCACTACTATTTTCTATAAATTTAACTATTTTTTTAAGGTGCTTTTCTAAGAAATCACCTGAGTTAACTGAAAGTGTAGAGTCATCAACTGGAGCTCCATCTGATATTACCATAAGAATTTTTCTTTCCTCTTTTCTTTTATTTAGCCTATTGAAAGCCCAAGTAATAGCCTCCCCATCTATATTTTCTTTTAGCAAACCTTCTTTAAGCATTAGTCCTAAATTTTTTTTTGATTGTCTCCAATGAGTATCAGCTGATTTATAAATTATATGTCTTAAGTCATTTAACCTACCTGGAGATTTTATTTTTCCTTTTTTATTCCATTCCTCTCTACTTTTTCCACCTTTCCAGTTTTTAGTTGTAAAACCAAGTATTTCTACTTTGACAGAACATCTTTCTAAAGTTCTAGAGAGTATATCTGCACATATTGCAGCAATTGTTATAGGTCTTCCTCGCATTGAACCAGAATTGTCAATTAATAATGTGACAATTGTATCTTTAAATTCTAAATCTTTTTCTTTTTTAAATGACAATGAATTATATGGGTCAATTATAATTCTAGGTAATTTAGAACTGTCTAACAAACCTTCTTCTAAATCAAAATCCCAAGATCTATTTTGTTTTGCTAATAATTGTCTTTGCAATTTATTTGCTAATTTTGTAATTAAGTTTTGAAAATTTGTTAACTGTTGATCTAAATTTTTTCTAAGTTTTAGAATTTCTTCTTGATTCTCTAATGTTTCTGCTTTGGCCACTTCATCAAATTCTGTTGTAAAAATTTTATAATCTTTATCGCTAATACTATTATTTAACTTTTGAATTATATTTTCGGAACTTTCATTTTCTGAGTCCGAATCAACTAATTGTTCATCTAATCGAAATTCATTATTATCATCTATACTGTCAACTCCTTCTTTTGAACTATCATCTTCACTAGTTTCGTCTGATTTGGATGATTCATTTGAATTATCTTTATTTGAATTATCTTTATCTTGCTCTCCTTCTTCTTGTGTTTGTTTATTGTCTTGATCATCTTCTGATTCAAAAATTTCCATATTTTGTAAAATTTCAGAGAATTTTGAATTATAATATTCTTGATTTTCTAAATTTTTATACAAGTAATCAAAATGCTTATTAAATGAATTTTTAAAATCTTTTTCCCAGTAACTTAATATTTTTTTTGATAATGAATTTAGTTCAATACCCAAAAAGTTTTTTAGCATATATAATTCAAATGCTTCTTCTATTTTTACATCATCCTTTGATTTCAATTGATCTTTTCTTTTAAGAAAAATTTTGTGAGAATAGTTATCTTTTAAATTTTTTGATATTCCACTTAGCATTTTTGATCCCAGAACCTCGTATCTTATTTTTTCTGAAATATCATAAAGTAATTTACAAGACGTTTTACTTGGTAAATTTTTTTGATAAATATTTTTATTTGAAAATTTTCTTTTTAAAGCTTCCGAGTCTGTTTCTGCTCTCAATTTAATATAATCTTCTTTGCTATTTAAGTTGTCAAATTCAAAAAAATTGTAGTTTTTTGAGCTAAAATTTTTTTGCTCTTTTTTTTCAATTTTATAGTCTTCGGATATTACTTTTACTGTAGAAATTAAAGCTTGTTTAAATTTTTCTTTTGAATTGTCTTCTTTATTCATTTATATCTGAATGTTTATCATAGATTCTGGCAGATCTTCTCCAAAGCATCTTTGATAATATTCAGCAATTGTGCTTTTCTCTGAATCATCACATTTATTTAAAAATGTTATTCTAAATGCATATCCTGTATCTTTAAAGATTTCTGCATTACCACACCAATTTAAAACAGTCCTTGGACTCATTACTGTTGATATATCTCCTGCAATAAATCCCTTTCTAGTTAAGGATGCAACTTTTATCATATTTGCGACTTTTTCTTTACCCTTTGGATTATTTAATTTTTTATTTTTTGATAAAATAATTTCCATTTCTTTTTCTAAGCTTAAATAATTTAATGAAGTTACAATTTCCCATCTATCTAATTGTGCTTGATTAATTTGTTGTGTTCCAGTGTACAAGCCTGATGTATCTCCCAGTCCAATAGTATTCGCTGTTGCAAATAATCGAAAATATTTATTTTGTTTTACTACTTTATTTTTATCTAGTAGCGTGAAAAAGCCATCACTTTCTAAAATTCTTTGTAGTACGAACATTACATCACTTCTTCCAGCATCATATTCGTCAAAGACTAAAGCAACAGAAGATTGAAATGCCCAAGGTAAGATACCCTCTTTAAATTCTGTTACTTGTTTACCATCTTGCAAAACAATTGCATCTTTGCCAATTAAATCTATTCTACTTATATGAGAGTCAAGATTTATCCTAACACATGGCCAATTCAATCTTGCTGCAATTTGAGTAATATGGGTGGACTTTCCTGTGCCATGATATCCATGAACTATAACTTTTTTATTATGTAAAAATCCGCTTAGTATTGCAAGCGTAGTATCACGGTCAAATTTATAATCTTTATCAATTTCTGGTACAAACTCATTTTTTTTTGAAAAAGCTTTGACTTCCATATCACTTTCTATGCCAAAAGTTTGTTTAACTGATAAATTTATATCTGGCTCTATATTTAAATTAGTTGTCAATTTTTTCCCTATAGGTATTTTTAAGCTGAGTATAAGCTAAAGTTATAATTTTCAATTTATCCTCAAACTTTTTATTTCCAGCATTCATATCAGGATGAAATTTTTTGACAAGTTTTTTGAATTTCTCCTGAACCTTTTCCCATTTTAGACCTACATCTACACCCAAAATACCAAATGCTTTTATGTCATAGTGATTAAATTTAAATTTATTCATATGATTAAACTCATTATTAAACTTCAGCTTATCCATTTCATCTTTTAAAGCATCATTCCATAATATTTTAAAAAAATTATCTGAAGAGCCAAAGCTTTGTGTCGGTTTATGCCAAATTACATCAGATTTTAAAAATTCCACTATTTGATTGTCACTCATTCCTGAAAAATAATTCCATTTTTTGTTAAATTCTTTTACATGTTCTAAGCATAATAACCTATAGTTTTTGCTATTATCTCTTTCTTTTGGAGCTTTGTAGACACCTTCTTCACAACAATTACTCCAATCACAAATATTTTTCATGTTATATATTACTTTAAAATATGGATATAAATCAACTTTCTGAAATTGTAAAAAAAAAAATTTTAGAAAATAAATTAATTGAAGATGTAGATTTGGAAGATAAATCATTCCTACATAAAAATCATAAAACAAATAACCCTAATAAATTTCATATTAAACTTAAAATAAAGTCAGAAAAACTAAAGAGTATGAGCAGAATTCAATCAAATAAAATTATATTTAGAATATTAGATCATGAAATGAAAAACTATATTCATTCTTTACAAATACTATTTTTTTAATTCAGAAATAAGAAATCTTTTTAGAGTACTATGATTTACTTGATAGTCTGTTTTTATTTTTCCAAAGTTTTGAATCAAAATAATATTTATAAGTTTTGAACTATTTTTTTTATCAGATTTCATAAAATATATAATCTTATTAATATCTTTAAATTTGAAAATTTGATTTAAACTTTTATTAAAAGAAATTTTATCTAAGTGATTTTTAATTAAATAATAAGATTTTTTTTTCAAAAGTTTATATTGATTGCTATATTCAATAGCATTTCTGATTCCAATTATAACAGCTTCACCATGATTAAGTTTTTTGGAAAAACCTAAAAAAGATTCATATGCATGTGCAAAAGTATGACCCAAATTAAGAACTTTTCTCAAATTTTTTTCAACTTCATCTTTTTGAACAATTTTCTTTTTTAATTTACAACTGTTTAAAATTGCATTTTCAATAAATGGATGTTTTAAATTAATTATATTACTAAAGTTTTTATCAAGGTATTTAAATTTTTTGAAACTATCTAATAAACTACTTTTTAAAATTTCTGCATAACCACAAATTATTTCTCTTGAATTTAATGATTTAAGAATATCTATATCTGAAACAACTAGGTCAGGTTGATAAAAACTTCCAATAAGATTTTTACCATAATAATTATTAATTCCAGTTTTTCCACCTATTGATGAGTCTACTTGAGAAAGTAAAGTTGTTGGAATATTTATAAACTTCATTCCTCTTTTGTAACTACTTGCACAATACCCAACTACATCTCCAGTTATACCTCCTCCAAAAGCAATTATACAATCATCTCTATTAAATTTATTTTTGAATAAAATATTTTGTATTAAATCTACGTTTTTTTGATTTTTATTTTTTTCATTAGCATTAAAACTATATATTTTTTTTACATCTGATTTTATATTTTTAATTAATTTTAATTTAAATTTTGATGGAATATTTTTGTCAATAACAATTAAAATTTTTGAAAAAGATAATTGCTGTGATAATAAAATTTTATTTATTTTAGAAATTAACTTAGATCCTATAAAAATAGAATATTTTTTTGATTTTGTTTTTATCTCTATTTTATGAGTTTTCATAAAGTTGTATAATTTTTTCTACAATTTGCATTTTTTTCAGTTTATCACAATTAATTTTATGTTCTGATGAATTATATATTTTTGATCTTTCTACAATTAATTTTTTAAGTTCAAAAATATTCAGTTTAATTGCCAAAGGTCTTTTTTTACTATTTTTGATTCTTTTTATTAATGTATCATGTTTCCAATTCAACCATACACTTGTGCATTTATTTAATACATTCTTTCTTATATTGGGATTCATATAACCACCACCACCTAAAGAAATTATTTTATTTTGCAATTTAAGTGATTTAATTGAAATATTTTCCTCCACATTTCTAAAGTATTTTTCTCCTTTTACTTTAAAAATTTCCAAAATAGTTTTTTTTTCAATTTCTTCAATTTTATTATCAATATCGATAAATTCATAATTAAGTTTTTCTGATAACAATTTACCAATAGAAGATTTTCCTGATCCCATCATACCTACTAAAACTAAATTTTTTTTTGATTTCATTAGTTTCTATATTGAAAAAACATAAATATGTCTTATTTTGAAATTACCTAAAAGTATATGCAATTTACAAAAAAAACAAGCTCAGGAAAACTTAGCGGAATAGGAAAATTTTTAATAAAATTATTTTTAGTTATTTTTGTACTTTTTTTGTTATTAATCTTTGCATCTAAAATTGATTTTCCTGCTCCAAATAAAAAAATTGAAAAAATAATTCCGAATGAAAATTTTAAGACTATTAAGTAAGCTTTTTATAATTTTATTAATATTAATATATTTTTCCTCAAAAGCATTATTTTCAGATGAGCCAATAGATATTTGGAATATAGAAAAAAAAGAAATTTCTACAAAAGAAATCTTAATCAAAGATAAAAAAAATAACAATGAGGAACTAAAACTTGGAGTGAAAATTGAGCAACAAAACGAACAGATTATTGTTAACAATGAACTAGTAACTAAAAAAATTAAATTAGCTGGATTGTATGATCCTGCTGAAAACGGTCTATCCATAGACATGTGGTCTAATAGTGATGGAACCGAAATAAAATCACTTTTGCAAAAATTAATTCCAAAAAATTTATCGAAATTTTCAGAAAAAATATTAGATATTGCTTTACTTACAAACTCGTATGTACCTTCAAACAATATATCAAGTGATGAATTCTTGGAATTAAAAATTAAATATTTGATAAAAAAAAAAAGATATAAACTTGATTAGAAATTTTTTAATTAAAAATCCCTCATTAAAAGAAAATAATAAATTAATTAAATTTTACATTGATTATTATTTATCAAATTCAGAGTTAGATAAGTCTTGTGAAATTTTTGATTATGTAAAAATAATTACAAATGATTATTTAACTAATTTTAAAATTTATTGTTTAATAAATAAAAATAAGAAAGAGGAAGCTCAACTTTTATTTGATCTTAAATCCGAATTTGGAAATATGGATGAATTTTTTATTAATAAATTTAATTTTTTAATGGGTTATGAAAAAGCAAATCAAGCACTATCAGAAAAAAATATATTATATTTTCACATATCACATAAGACCATAGATAATTTTTTATATGAAGCTAAAATTGATACTCCTAAATTTATATGGAAATATTTATTAGCTAACAATTTATTAAAAGATTCTAATTTAGTAGACATAGAAAATTCAGATCAAGTTAAATTAATTGAAATTGCTACTCATGAAGAGATCTATAAAGAAAAAGAACTATTTAATTTATATAAAAAATTTAAATTTGATATTAATCAGTTAATAAATTTTAATGATGCTTACAAACTTCTTCCAGATTATGAGGGAAGAGCTCTTCTCTATCAAAGACTCCTTTTAACATCTGATAATTTTGTAAAACTTACTTTAACTTATAAACTTAAAAATTCATTTGACGATTCAAATTTACCTAATGCATTTGATGAAGAATTATCAAAGTTTTTAAAAACTATAAATAGTGATGAAGTTCCATCAAATTTTACGACTTTTTATTTACAAAACAAAGAAATAGAGAAAAAAAATGAATTAAAAATTAAATTTAATAACAAAATTTTTCATCAATCAAAGTTGTTAGATTATTTTTTAAATAAAAAAAGTCTTCCTAAAACTGAGAAAGATGCAAACGATTTATTAAAAAAAATAAAAAAAAATAAAAAATATTATTTTTCAATAAAAGATGTAATGATGATAGAGTCCTTAAAATCTGATGGGGTGCAGATTTTAAAAAAGTATGATCGTTTGTATGATTTTAAATCAAGAGTGCCAGCAGAAATTAATTCTATGATAGTTAATGGTGAAACAGGTCTGGTGCTACTTAAAATAGCCCAAATAATTGGGGAAGATGAAATTGAAGATCTTGATTTAGAGTCTGTCAGTTTTATAGTGAGTATTATGAATGAATTAAAGATAATTAATTTAAGAAATGAAATATTACTAAAAGTTCTTCCACTAAAAGTTTAAATATACTTAGAAGTTTATGACAATTAAAAAAATAATTACAGAGCCAAATCAAATTTTAAGACAAAAATCTTTAAAAGTTAATAAGGTTGGATATGAAGAACAAAAATTAATGGATGATATGTTGGAAACGATGTACGATGCTAAGGGAATTGGTCTAGCTGCAATCCAAGTAGGCATCCCAAAAAGAATAATTGTAATGGACATTTCAAAAAACGAAGAAAAAAATTATCCCATGTATTTTGTTAATCCCGTAATTAAAAATAAAATAAAAGAAATGTCGACTTATGAGGAAGGTTGCTTGTCTGTTCCCAATTTTTTTGCAGAAGTGAATAGACCAAAAAAATGTGATGTTGAATATCTTGACTATTATGGAGAAAAAAAAATATTAAAAGCTGAGGGATTGCTAGCCACATGTATTCAACATGAAATGGATCATTTAGAAGGAATTCTATTTATTGATTATTTGTCAAAATTAAAAAAAACAATGATTATTAAAAAACTATCAAAACAAAAAGATAGACCAGACAGAATTATTGTTTAACAATGTTCAAAAAAATTGTTTTTATGGGAACGTCAATTTTTGCAGTTCCTATTCTTAAATCTTTGTATCAAAATGGATATCCGATCTCAGCTGTTTATACTCAACCACCTAAAAAATCTAACAGAGGTCAAAAATTAAATAAATCACCAATAAATTTATTTTCTGAAAACATAAGTATAAATATAAGAACTCCTTTAACTTTAAAAAATAATAGTGAGGAGGAATTATATTTAAATGAATTACAACCAGATTTAATAGTAGTAGTTTCATATGGTCAAATTATTCCAAAAACTTTATTAAAGATTCCTAAATATGGATTTTTAAATGTTCATGCCTCTCTTCTACCTAAATGGAGAGGTGCGGCACCTATACAAAGATCAATAATGAATTTAGATAAAGAAACTGGAATAAGTATAATGAAAATAAATGAGAATTTAGATGAAGGCCCAGTTTGTAATCAGTATTCATTAAAAATTTTAGAAAAAATGAATTCTGAAGAATTGTCTGAAAAATTATCCTTACTAGCTTCAGAAAAAATTTTAGATATTTTAGATAATATTGCTGATGGCAATATAAGATTTGAAGATCAAGATCATTCAAAAGCAACTTATGCAAAAAAAATTCAAAAAATTGAAGGAAAAATCGATTGGATGGAAAGCGCAGATAATATAATCGGAAAAATTAATGGTCTTTTTCCATATCCAGGAGCCTTTTTCTTATATAATGGGGAAAGATACAAAATATTAAAAGCAGAAAAATCTCACACAAATGGGACGCCTGGAAGAGTAATAAGTGAAGATTTAGAAATATGTTGTGGGGAAGGATCAATAAAAGTAATAACAATTCAACGAGAAGGCAAAAGAGTCCAGAAAATAAATGAATTTTTACTTGGGAGCCAAATTAAAAACGGCACAAAAATTGCCTAATGTATAGATATCAAATTTTAATTGAATATGTTGGCACCCCATACGTAGGTTGGCAAATTCAAAAAAAAGGAAATTCTATTCAAAAAACAGTTCAGTTAGCTTTATCAAAATTATTACGACAAAAAATTGTTTTATTTGGATCTGGCAGAACCGATGCCGGAGTTCATGCATTAGAACAATCGGCTCATTTTGATGTAAACAATAAAATACAAAATGTCTATAAAACAATTAAATCGTTAAATTTTTTTTTAAATAGTAAAATGATATCAATAATAAATATTAAAAAAAAAAAAATTAATTTTCATGCAAGATACTCGGCTAAACAAAGAATATATTTATACATAATTCAAAATAGATTATCGCCATCCACTGTAAATAAGGATAGAGAATGGCACATAAGAAAAAAATTAGATGTTAATTTAATTAAAAAAGGAGCTAAAAAATTAGTTGGAACTCATGACTTTACTACATTTAGATCTGCCAATTGTGGTGCAAAAAGTCCAATAAAAACAATTAATGAAATATTAGTAATTAAGTCAAAAAATCATATTAAATTTAAATTTAAATCTAAATCGTTCTTAAAAAATCAAGTTAGATCAATGGTTGGTTGTTTAAAGTATCTTGGAGAAAAAAAATGGAGTCTAACACAATTTAAAAGTATTATTACTAATAAAGATAGAAAAAAGGTTGCGCCACCTGCACCAGCATGTGGACTCTATCTTGAAAAAATTATTTACTAATCCTTAAATTTTTTTTATACTTTTTGTTAATTCTCCAACGACTTTCTGTTCTAACGATATAACCACAACAATTTTTAGATTTACAATTACAAGGAAATTGTTTGTAATCAGAATCATAGCCAAATCCATAATCACAAGTTAACTCTTCTCCTTTTTTTATATCTTTAATTGCAATTACCCACAGTTTTAGTCCTTTACCTTCATATTCACAATTATTTGTACAAGAATGATTAATTAAACGAGCAGTATTCCATATAACATCTCCATCTAAATCATATTTGTTATTTAAATTAAATAAATAAATAGGTTTTGAGTTATCAAACTTTTCAGAAATTTCTGTTTGTTTTTTTGTAATAATGTTTCCAACATAATCTATAATCCTTGTTCCTTCTTTAATATCTTTAATTGCGTAAAGTCCACGCCCTTTTCTATCAATGTTTGATTTTCTAATTTTGTATAGCTTCATATTTATTTTTTTAATGATTAATTTAATATTTTCAATTAAATTCTAAAAGCGCATTAACATGCTCATTAGCACTTTCTGCTAATGCACTAAGATCATAACCACCTTCTAATATTGAAACAACTTTACCTTCATTAAACTTTTTAGTAGCTATAATTGTTCTTTTAGTTATTTCATAAAAATCCTTTGAAGTTAGATGTAATTGTGCCAATGGATCATTTTTATGAGCATCAAATCCTGCAGAAAACATTATAAATTGAGGTTTAAATTCAATTAATTTTTTAATCACATAATTGTAAGCATTAAAATACTCTTCTGAGCCAGTTCCAGCGGGTAATGGAATATTAAAAATATTATTAAATTTTCCTTTTTCACTCTCGTTACCAGTCCCTGGATAATAAGGATATTGATGTGTAGAGATATATAAAACTTTTTCATTTTCATAAAAAATATCTTGAGTACCATTGCCATGATGAACATCAAAATCTATAATTGCTATTTTATTATAATTATAATTTTTAATTAAATATTTAGCTCCAACTGCAACATTATTATAAATACAAAAACCCATAGCTTTATCTTTCTCAGCATGATGCCCTGGAGGTCTTACAGGACAAAAAGCATTATCAAATTTTTTATTTTCTATTCCATCTATTGCACAGATAATTGAACCAACAGCATCTCTGGTGGCTTTTTTGCTTCCTGGAGAAACAATTGTGTCCCCATCAAGAAAATTTAATCCCTGTTTAGGAAAAGATTTTTTTACATCTTCAATATATTGAGAAGAATGAGTTAAGTCCAATATGGACTCATCAAATTTTTTACTTTTATCCCAAATTAAATTTTTTTTTTTTTTTTAAATTATTAATAACCGCGGTAACTCTATCTGGTTTTTCAGGATGTCCACTTCCCGTTAAGTGGTCATTAGAAGTATCAGAAGTTATAATAGCCGTACTCATGCAAAATAATTATCCAATATATTATAATATATTTTAGATAATTTTTTCATGTCAGAAACAGAAGTTCGTTCATCTACCATATGTATTGTATTATTTCTCAATCCTAGTTCTAGTCTTGGAATTGACCCTAAAAAACGCGAGTCACTTGTACCACCTCTACAATTTAACTTTACTGAATTTTTTGTAATTTTTTTAACAATTTTTTTAACCATATATATTTCTTTATTTGGCTGAGTATAAAAAGCCTCACCACTGACTTTATATTCAATTTTAATTTTACATTTTTCTAATTTTACTACTGAATTCATTATTTTATTAAGCTTTTTTTTTAAAATAGATGATTTGTATTTTGTATTAAATCTTACATTAAATTTTGCGCTTGCTGATTGTGGTACTACATTTTCTGACAAGTTATCTACATTCATTCTTGTAAACTCTAAATTTGATGGAGGCATAAATTTTGTACCATTATCTAAGTGTGTACTTTTTAATTTTGTAATTATTTTTGCTAGAGCTGTACATGGATTAATATACGATCCATAAAATGCAGAATGACCACTTTTTCCATATACAGTTATTATTCCATTCATAGAACCCCGTCTACCAATTCTTATCTCATCCCCAAGAGATTTATTTGAAGACGGCTCAGCAATAATTGAAAAATCAATTTTTTCACCTCTTCTTTTAAGATATTTAATAATAGCTGGTGTTCCTAGACCTGTTGTCTCCTCATCTGCAGCAATAATAATTGAAATAGATCCTTTAAATTTTTTACTTTTAATGAATCTGCTAATTGCACTTATAAAGCAAGCTATTCCACCTTTCATATCTTGAGATCCCCTGCCATTTAAATATCCTTTTCTAATAACACCTTTAAATGGTGAAATTTTCCAATTATTAAGGTTTGCAACAACATCAGTATGTCCTAAAAAATTTATATGAGGTTTTGAATTACCAAATTTAGCATATAAATTTAATGCGGGTTTTAGACCAGATCCTTTTGACTTAATAATTTTACATCTAAAACTAATTGAGGATAATTTTTTGGATAAAAATTTCATTATACCTTTATCCTCAGTTTTAACTGTTGGAAACCTTATTAACTCCTGAGCTAATTGTAATTCATTATAAGTTTTCATTAATCTATTCTCTTAAAAGATCATTTATAGAAGTTTTAGATCTAGTTTTTTCATCAACTTGTTTAATTATAACTGCACAATATAAAGATGGTGCATTAGGATTGTTTTTATCTGGCGAAGATCCAGGCACGACTACTGAATATGGTGGTATTTTTCCGTAAGTTATTTCACCAGTTTTTCTATTAATGATTTTTGTTGATTGACCAATATACATTCCCATACTTAAAACTGACCCTTCTCCAACTATTACACCTTCAACTACTTCGGACATAGCACCCACAAAAACATTATCTTCGATAATAGTTGGTAATGCTTGAGCAGGTTCTAAGACACCTCCAATTCCAGATCCAGCTGATATATGACAATTCTTACCTATTTGACAACAACTTCCTGCACGCGAAAATGTGTCAAGCATAGTACCTTCATCAATGTATGCGCCAATGTTAACATAGCATGGCATAAGAACAGCATTCTTTCCAATGAAAGAGCCCGGGCGCACTGGACTATTGGGTGTCATACGAAAACCAGCAGCTTCATGCTGTTCTTTTGTCCAGTTTGCAGTTTTGCCTTTTAATAAGTGTGCCTTATCATACCAACTACTATATGGCCCACTTAAATTTTCCATTGGATAAATTCTAAAACTTAACATTATTGCTTTTTTTAGATGTTGATGGGTAATCCATTCACCATTAATTTTTTCTGCAACACGTGCTTTACCACTATCTAAATCACTAATTACCTTATTAATAGTATCTTTTAGTGATTGATCTGAATTCTGATTTACTTGATCCTTATTTTCCCAAGCTTTGTTTATAATTTTTTCTATATCGTTCATAATATTATTTCTCTTTTAATAACCTTATTTTTTTTAAAAATAAAGCAAGATTATCGATTTTATAATCAATCACATCTTTATATTTTTCTATGTCATTAATTGGTTGATCATTAATAAACCAAATTTTTGTCATGTTTTT
>MDSV01031113.1_pt1 | contig 19071 bp, 16 predicted proteins | sample 810851 | NCBI WGS metagenome assembly MDSV01 (sample SAMN05326640, study PRJNA326480) | marine metagenome | isolation source: seawater | place: Atlantic Ocean: North East | collected 2012 | reverse complement strand
GATTTTTAACTGGATTTAGTATGATTGGAATATTTGTAATTGTTGAGAGTTGGTTGAATGATAGGGCAAACAATAAAACTAGAGGAAAAGTATTATCTTTATACATGTTTATAACATTTGTAGGACTGGCCTTAGGTAACCTTTTGCTTAACGTTAGTAATCCGAAAAATTATGAGCCTTTTATTTTAATTTCATTATTACTTTCTATTGCTTTAGTTCCTATACTTTTAACAAAAAGAAAACCTCCTAAATTTAAAAAAACTACTTCCATAAAAATAAAAGAATTATTCAAAATTTCCCCATTCGGTAGTTTTTCTATGATTTGTACCGGATTTATATTTGCACCAATATTTTACCTTTTATCTGTTTATGCAATTAAAATGAAACTTTCTATATTTGAAACTTCTTTATTGCTATTAGGCACAATGTTAGCGGGTGCTTTGTTTCAATGGCCTATTGGTTCTTTGTCAGATAAATATGACAGAAGAGTTATTATTATTGGTTCTTCTATAGCTGCGTCTATATTTGCAATTCTAGCGATTATTGTCTCAGGTACAGGTGCATCTTTACCAAATTTATTTTTAGAGACTACAGTAAGTTTTAATTATTTCTCTACTACTATGGATAAAACAAAACTTTTTTTATTCATAATATTATTAACTGGAACTACTTTGCCACTATTTTCATTAAACCTAGCGTTAGTTAATGATCAGATACCTAAAGAAAAATTTGTTGCTGCTGGAGGCGGATTAAACATTATATTTGGAATTGGAGCTATAGCTGGACCAATAATGTGTTCAGCAATGATGGACTTGCTTGGACCAAATGGTTTATTTATTCACCTATTAATCTTTTATATCTCAATAATAATTTTTGGATTTTATAGACTAAGTCAAAGAAAATATGAAGAAAATCCAGACTCCACTTTTACTCCACTTCCTGCAAATATTACTCCTTTGGGAATAGAGCTTGATCCTGATACTGGAGTAGATTTGTCTAATTCAGATAAAGAAAAAAATAAATAAAAATTTATTTAAAGACTGATTAAATCTACTAATCTTTCTTTAAAATAATCTTCATAGGAGCGGTTGCAAGTAATTAAAAATTTATCTTTTAAGTTGAAGATAGAACAATCAAGTCTGGCTATTAATGTCTGTGCCATCGAAAACGAAGGAAATTTTTTAAGGCGCAAGTCAAAATTTGTTAGTTTATTCAAAAATTCATTTTTATTTTTTCCATAAATTTCAAAATACGTTTGCCCATAAGAATAATCTGAAGCAAGCATTTCATCTTTAGAATTTAAATTAGATACAAATTGTAATACTTTTTTATAATCTTGGTCATCTAAATACAGCAGACTCCATTGATCAAAAGAGTTTTTAGCAAACACATATTTTTCATTAGTTATAACTTCAAGGTTTTTTGAAGGAGGGTACATAGATATTTCTTTATGTATAACTTGATTAAAATTATCTTTTCCATCACCTCTTATTAAAACTTGTAAGTAGTTTTTTTGCACAATATCTACACCTGGTATTGAAAGAATTTTTTTCATGAGACTAACCTTTTATTTTCACGATCAATAAAAACTGGACTCACAATTTTCACAGGAATATTTTTGGTTCCTTTTGATTTTGAGACAAATACCTTTTTGCCCAATAATTTATTTCCTCCTTTTATCATAGCTAATGAAATACAATGGTTCAAAGTTGGGCTATGGTAGCTTGAAGAAACATGTCCAAGATACTCAATAGGAGTTGTGATTTTGCTTGGTAATCTTTCAATTTCTAGTATGTGTTGACCTTCTTCAATAAATTGAGACTTGTCCATCGGAATAATTCCAACAAGCTGTTTTCTGTCTACTCTAACAGTATCACTTCGTTTCAAGGATCTCTTTCCAACAAAATCCTTTTTCGTTTTGCCTATCATCCAATTAAAGTTGATATCTATTGGAGTAACTGTGCCATCAGTTTCTTGGCCAATAACAACATATCCTTTTTCAGCTCGCAACAAATGCATAGTCTCAGTTCCGTAAGGAACTAAATCAAATTCTTTTCCATGAGTAAAAAAGAGTTCCCAAAGGTCAGGAGCATATTTTGGAGAAATATACACTTCATAACCTAATTCTCCAGTAAAGCTTGCTCTCATTACTCTAGCTATAGTGTTTTTATAATTAAATGTCTTAAAAGTCATAAAAGGAAAGTTATTATTATTAAAATCTATATCTGTAAAAACTTTGCTTATTATATCTCTTGATTTGGGACCACTAATATTAAAAGTAGTAAATTGCTCTGTGATAGAGTTTAGATAAACCTGAAGATGAGGCCATTCAGTTTGAAGAAATTCTTCCATATGAGCTAGAACTTTTGGAGCACCACTTGATGTAGTGGTAGCTATAAAATGCTTATCGTTGATTTTACATACTATACCATCATCCATAATCATACCGTCTTCGCCTAGCATCAAGGCATATCTCGATGTCATAGGTTTCATTTTCGTAAAAGCATTTGTGTAAATTAGGTTCATAAATTCTAAGGCATCTTTACCTTTAATCTCTATTTTACCTAAAGTACTTCCATCTAAAATTCCTGCAGTTTTTCTGGTCTGTTTAGACTCTCTTTGGACAGCCTGATGCATTGTTTCTGAATCAAATGTTTTAAAATACCAGGGTCTTTTCCACTGACCAACATCTTCGAATACTGCATTATTTTTTAAGTGCCAGTTATGAATAGGTGTTTTTCTCTCTGGATCGTAGTATTCATAAGTGCTTCTACCTGCTATAGCTGCAAAACTTAAAGGAGCGTAAGGCGGCCTGTACGTGGTTGTTCCTACTTCAGAAATTTTTTTATTTAAAATTTTAGATACTATACCTAAGGAATTTATGCTGCTTATTTTACCTTGGTCAGTTCCCATACTATTAGTTGTATATCTTTTTAGATGTTCTATTCGATCATATCCTTCCTTAATCGCTTGCTTTAAATCTTTTGTTGTAACATCATTATGGAGGTCTATAAAAGATTTAGACCAATTTGATTTTTTTTCACTTTTTGTCTCCCACAATTCCTTAATAGAAAAATTTTCTGTAACGTTTGTCTCTATTCTAGCGTCAATTTTATTTACTGTTAAAAATGATAATTTTTCATCGATCTCTTTACAAAGTTTTTTAAAATCATAGTTTCCGCTTACTGATCCAAGAGTAACTGTGTTTTGGAATGGTGTGTCTGGTTTGAATGAAATAATTTTTTCATCCCATTTCAATAATCCTTTAGATTGAGTAAACAAATGTATATCTGGATTAAATCCACCTGAAGGACAAAGCATAGATGCTTTTATAGATGAGATAGAGTTTCCATTTCTTATATAAACTTTTTCTACTTTCTTATTTCCTTCACAACCCTCAACCTCTGACTCGGGATAAAAAAGAATATCGTTTTTATTAAGATACTCTTTTATATCGAACTCAATATCATTTTTTTTTCTTGAGTCTATGTACGCAATTGGTTTGCATTTTAAATCTATTAAAGATTTGACTAAGCTTATTGTTGAAGAATTATTAGTAAAAATTACAGGTTGTTTATCTGGAACTACTCCATATCTATGAATATACTTTTCAAATGACGAGGCTAACATTACACCTGGTAAGTCATTGTTTCTAAAAGTGACAAATCTTTCTATGTGACCATTAGCTAAAATTGTATTTGAAGTCCTAATTTTATGTAAAGTAAGTTCAGATTTTTTTGTATCTATTTTTTTTCCAGTAAATTTATCTTCTAAAGCTATTAAATGATTTGTGAAATTATAGGTCGTAACAAGGGTATTTTTCAAAATTTTTATATTTTTTGAATTTAAAATTAGTTGTTCAGTTTCATTAACCCAGTCAAAAACTTTTTTACCATCAATACTTTTGACTTTATTGGAGTTTTTTAAGATGCCTCCTAAAAAACTATCTTGTTCGACTAACAGTACTTCGAATTCAGAATTAATTAACTTTTTTGCAGCAATTAAGCCGCTTAACCCTCCACCCACAATTAAAATATCAATATTGTGATTTTGGTGGATGCTTTTTGATCTAAAATTTTTTGGTGGTTTTCCTAAACCTGCAGTTCGTCTTATTAGTGGTTCGTAAATTTTTTTCCAAAATCCTTTGGGGCCCATAAAAGTTTTATAATAGAATCCTGCTGAAAAAATTGGAGATAAGATGTTGTTGATTGCTCCAAAATCAAATGATAGTGACGGCCAACGATTTTGGCTGCTTATATTCATCCCGTCATAAATATTTTTAATTGTTGCTCTGGTATTTGGCTCATTATGTTCATTTAAAATTTGAACAAGAGCATTGGGTTCTTCTATTCCACAAGTATAGATCCCTCTCGGACGATGATATTTAAAGCTTCTACCTATTAGTTTTATATCATTTCTAATTAATGCTGAGGCGACAGTATCTCCTTCAAATGCATCATAAGATTTACCATCAAAAGTAATCTTAATTTTATTTTTTTTAATATAATTACAGTTAAGATTATCAAAAGAGGCCATAATTTACTTTTTTACTGAGAAATTTCCTGAACCGACTATAGGTTCTCCAGATGGAGAATTAAGAGTAATTTTAAACTCATTTATATCAGGTCTACTATCAGTCAATTTATATATTTTTAAAATAGTGTCAGTTGAAGTATCGCGAACTGCATTGAACCATTTTTTACAGCCGTGTGAATGAACCCATCGCTCATAAAAAATGCCTTTAGGATTTGAACGATAAAAAACATATTGGCCCCACTCTTTATCGCTCAAGGCATCAGGATCTTTGGGTCTAATCACATGAGCTTCTCCACCATTGCTGAATTCTGATTGTTCTCGCTCTCCGCAATACGGGCAATTAATTAAAATCATAATTAATGGGCTACTGCCGCTGCGCCATGTTCGTCAATTAATCTTCCGTCTGAAAATCTTTCCAAATTAAAAGCTGCATTAATTTTATGTGGTTCATCATTTGCCACAGTATGTGCAAAAACATTAGCGCTTCCCGGAGTAGCTTTGAATCCACCAGTTCCCCAACCACAATTAAAATATAATCCTTTAACATCACACTTGCTTATTATGGGACTTGCGTCTGGACAAATATCAACTATTCCTCCCCACTGACGTAACATTTTCATTTTTCCAAAAATTGGATATAGCTCAACTATTGCTCTAACTGTTTCTTCTATGACATCATAACCTCCCCTTTGAGTAAATGAATTGTATCCATCCGTTCCAGCTCCAATCACTAATTCCCCTTTATCAGACTGACTAATGTAAGCATGCACTGCGTTAGACATAACTACAGTATCAATTACTGGCTTGATAGGTTCTGAAACCAATGCTTGTAAAGGTCTGCTTTGCAAAGGAAGTCGCACTCCAGCAGTTTGTGCGAGAACGCTGGTATGTCCCGAAGCTACAACTGCAACTTTTTTGGCTTTTATAAAACCCTTAGAAGTATTTACTCCCTCTACTTTATAGTTATCTGTTTTTATATCTTTAACTTCACAATTCTGAATAATATCGACGCCCATCTCATTGGATCTTAAAGCATACCCCCATGCAACAGCATCATGTCTAGCTACTCCTCCTCTTGGTTGAAAAGCTGCACCTAAAACAGGGTATCTTAAATTTTCTGTGTTCATTATTGGAACAAGTTCTTTAATTTGTTTAGCGTCCAACCAAACAGTATCTAAACCATTTAATCTATTAGCACTTATTCTTCTCTTCATTTCCTTAATATCGTGCTCATTGTGTGCCAAATTCATCACTCCTCTTTGACTAAACATCATGTTGAAATTCAATTCTTCAGATAAGTTTTCCCATAATTTTACAGAGTGGTCATACAGATGCGCACTTTCATTCCAAAGATAATTTGATCTAATTATGGTTGTGTTTCGACCTGTGTTACCTCCTCCCAACCAACCCTTTTCTATGACTGCGATATTTTTAATTCCATGTTCTTTTGCTAAATAATATGCTGTGCCAAGACCGTGACCTCCACCACCAACAATAATTACGTCATAACTCTTTTTAGGCTCAGGACTTTCCCACATCTTTTGCCAGTTTTCGTTATTAGAGAAAGCATTTTTGATTAAGCTTAAAATTGAATATTTTTTTTTCACAGCTCAAATTAGCAAAAAAGTAGAAAATAACAAAAGAAATCCAAAGGGGCAGAATGACAAAAACGTCAGTAATTTCCCTAATTTTGTTGATTTTATACAACTTGACAATCAATTCTAATGATTGATAATGACTATAAGCGCTGATTTAACTCAAATTGCTGAGCGCTTAAAAAATCCAGCTAAAGCGAAAAAGTCAATAGACCACCGCTTTAGCCGGTGGTTTTTTTTTGGAATACTTTCAAATTAAAATCGGGCATTTGAACTATATTGTACGCCTGACATATTGTCGAAGTACTAAAAAAGGAGAAATAAAATGGCAAATTTTAAACACCCAGAGACTATTGGTCTGCACGGAGGAGAGTACAGAAGTGATCCGACAACTACATCTGTAGCAGTTCCGATTTATCAAACAACATCTTATCAATTTAAAAATGCAGAAACAGCCGCAAATTTATTCGGGCTTAAAGAATTTGGTAACATTTACACAAGAATAATGAATCCGACTTGTGATGTATTAGAAAAAAGAGTTGCAGCACTTGAAGGAGGTTTGGCTGCAGTCGCTGTAGGTTCTGGTCAAGCAGCATCTGCTTTCTGTGTAAAAAACGTAGCGCAAGCAGGTGATAATATTGTTGCTTCAACTGATCTATACGGAGGAACGGTTAATTTATTTAAAAATCAATTAAGATTAGAAGGTATTGAAGTTAGATTTGCAGATCCTGCTGATCCAAAAAACTTTGAAAAATTGACAGATGAAAAGACAAGAGCTTACTATGGTGAGTCTTGTCCAAATCCTTATCTTCGAGTTTTTCCAATTAAAGAAGTTGCCGACATCGGTAGGAAAAAAGGGATCCCTTTAATTATTGACAACACAGCGTCACCAGTAATTTGTAAACCTTTAGCTCATGGAGCGGCGGTTGTAATGCATTCATTGACAAAATATATTGGAGGTCACGGAACTTCAATTGGAGGAATAGTCGTTGATGGAGGAAATTTTGATTGGACGAAAGACCGAAAAAGACAACCATTAATGAACGAACCTGATCAAAGTTATAATGGAGCTATTTGGGCTGATGCTGTTCCTCAACTAACAGGAGCTAATATTCCTTTCGCAATAAGAGCAAGAGTAGTTTTGCTTAGAGATTTAGGTGCTCCACTAAGTCCGTTTAACGCTTGGCAAATTATACAGGGTTTAGAAACTGTTGCTCTAAGAATGAAACAACACTGTGCTAACGCAGAAAAAGTTGTAACATTTTTAGAAACTCAAAAAAAAGTTACAAATGTAATTTATCCTACTAATCACCAAGGTGAAATTAAGGAAAGAGCCAAAAGATATATGCAAGGTGGATACGGTTCACTAGTTGGGATGGATGTAGGAACTAGAGAAAATGGTGCAAAATTCATTGATAATTTAAAAATGCTTTATCATGTAGCTAACATTGGAGATGCTAGAAGTTTAGCTATTCACCCGGCAACAACAACTCATAGTCAGCTAAGCGAAAAGGAATTATTGGCTGCAGGTGTTACGCCAGGTTATGTAAGACTTTCAATTGGAATAGAACACCCGGACGATATCATTGCTGATATTAAACAGGCTTTAGCAGCATAAATAAATTAGACCCCGCTAGATTAAAAAAGGCGGGGTTTACATTTTTATTGATTTTTATTTAAAAATTTTGTTTTAGATTTCTCAACAATTTTCTTTTTTGTCTCAAGAATATTTACTTTTACTGCAGCGCATATTTCAGAATTAGTTGACTCCAAGAAAGTAACGCATTTTACTTTTTTATTTTCTGGATTATATTCTTTTACATAAGTCATTGCGTGTTCTGTAGGAGATTTTCCAGTTTGTCTTTTGATCCCATAACTTATAGCTGAGGTCACTGATGATTGAACTACTTTTCCTCCTCCTATTGCACTAGAAGCAGGTCCAAGCAAAGCTATCGACTCTGCACAACCATTAAGAAAAAATAACGTTGTAAACAAATAAAAAATTTTTTTCATACTTCCCCAGCGCTCTTATATCTAGATTCTTTTTTTTTTAAACAAATCTGACCCTCATTTTGAGCTTATCAACGGAAAAATAATAATCAACCCTTAATTGAATTAGAGTTAATCCAGGGGCTCTAATTTCCTTATAGGATTACCCTTTAAACATTCATCTAAATTTTCGACCATTTGATTATAAAATTTTTGATAATTTTCCAAAGTAACATATCCGATATGAGGTAACAAAAGAGCATTAGGAAGAAACCTAAGCTTATGATCTTGAGGTAATGGTTCTTGATTGTAAACATCTAAACCAACTCCTGCTATCTTTTCATCCTTCAATGTTTGGATTAAATCATTTTCATTAACTATTGGGCCTCTAGAAGTATTTATTAAAAAAGAAGTCTTCTTCATTAAATCAAATTCTTTTTTTGATATTAAATTTTTGTATCTTTCACTAAATACTACATGTAAGGAAATTATGTCTGAATTTTTAAGTAAGTCCTCTTTACTTACTGGCAAAACACCAATTTTCGTTGCTTCAGATAAATTTAAATTTTCACTCCATGCACATACCTCCATACCAAAGGCTTTAGCAACTTTTGCGACCTGAGTTCCTATTTTTCCAAGCCCTATTAAACCTAATACTTTTCCTTTTAATTCAAATCCTATAGTTGTTTGCCAGTAACCTTGAAACATATTATCTACCTCTTGTTTTATATTTCTTAAGAGGCCCAAGATTAAAACCCAAGTAATTTCTGCAGCAGGATTAGGATTAATATCTGTTCCACAAACTAAAATTTTTTTTTTGTTTGCGGTTTCAAGATCTATAGCATTATTTCGCATTCCTGACGTCATGATATACTTAAGTTTTGGGAGTGCTGCTATAAGTGACTTTGTAATTGGAAATCTTTCTCGCATTATAAAAAGAGCTTCAAATTCCTCTAAGGCAATTATTGCCTCATTTTCATTCAAAAATGGTTCTTTAAAAACTTTAAATTCGTATTTGCCAACGTATTTATGAGTTTCAATTATTTGTTGAAAAGCCTCTTGATAGTCGTCTAAGACTGCTACTTTAATCATAGAGTTTCCTATTAGATAAATAAATACCTGTTAAGATAAAAGATGCGCCAATGAAATGATATAATTCAAATTTTTCTTTAAAAATAATTATTGCCATTACAGCACTGAATAGAGGCATTAGTTGAATAAACATAGTAGATCTATTTGGACCGATTATTTCGATACCTTTTTGCCAGCAATAATAAGCTGCTATAGCCGGGAAAATTACAACATAAAAAAGAATTAAAAAAAATGCTTTGTTAAAATTTACTTCTAGTCCTATTGATTGTTCATAAAAATATTGTGGTATTAAGAAAAGTATTCCTACGGAAACCATTAGTTGTATTAGAGCAAATTGAGATAATTTAAATTTATTTTTTTTGAGCAAAGTTGAATAAAGAGACCAAGTAATTACACAAACCAGCATCCATAAATCACCCTTATTAAAACTTAAAGAAATAATTTTTTCAATTTCTCCGTTAGAAATTATTGATCCGATCCCTATAATTGATAATAATAAACCTAATAATTGAAAAATGTTGGTTTTTTCAATTTTCATTAATGATGAAAGAACTATTGTTGCTGCTGGAATAGCAGCGAGCATTAAAACTGCGTTTACTACTTGAGTATAGTTTAAAGCAAAATAAACAACTGAATTAAACGTGCTTATTGTAATAATTCCCATAAAACTAATTACGAGCCAATTTTTTTTTATATAAGGTAAACTGTTGAAGATTTCTTTATAGGTAAAAGGTATTAAAATTAACCAGACTGAAATCCATCGAAACACATTTAGAGTTAAAGGAGGAACTTCAAATAGTGTTGCAAATTTTCCAACAATAAAATTACCTGACCAAAATAAGGCGGCTAATACTAGAAATACATAAGCTAAATAATTTTTTGACAAAAAATTCCTAATAAAATCTTTTAGAACTATAAGGAGACAAATCTAAATTTGTTTTTTCCTCAGTAACTATACCAGAAACGATTTTGCCTGTTACAGCCCCTAAAGTCCAGCCTAAATGATGATGGCCAAACGCATATATAATGTTTCTATTTTTTAGTGATGGGCCAATTATAGGCAGAAAATCAGGGAGTGTAGGTCGGAAACCTAACCACTCATCTTGATGTTTACCTAGTTCCGGTAAAAGCTCCTGAGCACACTTTATTATGTAATCAATTCTCTTTTTTGTAGGAGGATTTTTTAACCCCCCTAATTCTACTGTCCCAACTGCTCTTAATCCTTGATTCATTGGTGTTAAACCAAAACCTCTATCTAAAAAAATCACTGGTCTTGAAATTAAATGATCCTTTTTTTTAAAATGAACATGATAGCCTCTCTCGGTGTCGAGAGGTATATTTTCTCCTAATTGATCTGTGAACTTCTTTGAAAAAGCACCCGAAGCTAAAACAGTTTTTTCAAATATATATTCTTCTTGTTCAGACTTAATTATTGTTTGATTTACATTTTTTTGTTGTAAGCTAATAATGTTTTCTTGAATAAATTTGCCTCCTTTTTTCAAAAATAATCTAAAAATTGCTTTTAAAATACCGTGAGGGTCTCTTGCATGCATTGCCTTTTCATATATTACACCCGCATCGAACACTGGATTTAAATTTGGTTCTAATTCTAATATTTCTTTTCTACTTAGTAATTTTTGCTCTATACCTAGATCATTCCTAACTTTAATCTCTAATTCTCTACTTTTTAAATTTTTATTTGTCCAAATATATATAATGCCCTTTTTTTCAACTAAATTAGTAATATCAATTTCTCGAAAAATTTCCTCGTAAGCGTCATTAGATAAATTTAATATTTGATGCATATATTTTGCAGTATTTAACATCGATTTCTTGTTAAAATTTTTTAAATAGTTTAAAAACCATGGAAATAGTTTTGGAACATAATTCCACTTTAATGATAATGGCCCATAAGAACTCAAAAGCATTTTAGGTACATCATATAAAATATCAGGACGATTAAATTGTAAAACAGCATAAGGTGAAAAATGTCCTGCATTTCCATAAGATGCTGGTTTGTAAGAATTTGATAAAGGATCATGTCGATCAAAGATAGTCACTGGGATCCCTTTTTTAATTAATTGAAGGCCAACACAAACACCTTGGATACCCGCCCCAACAATGCCTACAGAACTACACTTATAATTATCCATAAGGAATTTATAATGTAAACTTAGACAATTTTGTAGTGCGGTAGATTAGGCTGGTATTTTCGATTCTTTATTGATGGATGTCTCAGAACTTCCATTTTCACTTGATTTTTTTTCTTCTTTATTTTTACTAAATAAAAAATCAGCTGAGAGCTTAGATTTTGTAGAATTTGTCTTTTTAATATATCCGTCAATGTCTGCGCCATTCTCAGTTTTTAGATTGTTACCAAACTCTATATCTCCTTTAACAGTTCCAGTTGATCCAACTACAACGTCGTCTCCAGAAATTTTTCCATCCATATGCCCATGAATTTCAACGTGATCGGCTTCGATAGAGCCAGTTATTGACCCTGTTTCTCTAACAATTACTTCTTTTGAAAAAACTGGACCTTTAATTAATCCAGCAATGTCTATTGCGCCCGAGCTATTTATTGTTCCTTCTACGCTTACAGTTTCACTTATAAGCGATCTTTCAGTATCTTTAATTTTTTTTTTATCACCAAACATATTAATTTAAATAATTAAATCACCTCTTAGTAATTTTAACAAGCTTTTTTTTATAAAAATTTTGTCCAATATAGGTTTAATTTACTGGAGTGTCCTTGTAAATTTTGCAGGACATTACTATCCCTAAACCTAGCATGATGGCCATCATTGAAGAACCTCCATATGACATAATTGGTAAAGGGGAACCTACGATTGGTAATAATCCTAGCACCATTCCCATATTAACTACTACATAGAAAAAAAAAGCTGTGCCAAAACTATAACAATATAATTTACCAAAATTACTTCTTGTGGCGTTTCCTATTTTTATTATTCTTGAAATAATTAAACCATAAAGGAATAAAATTAGTACAGATCCAGAAAAACCAAACTCTTCAGAGAATAATGTAAAAATAAAATCAGTATGTTTTTCTGGTAAATAATCTAAATAACTTTGTGATCCATTTAAAAAACCTTTACCAAAAAGACCTCCAGATCCGATAGCGATCTTGGACTGTATTATTTGATATCCTGCTCCAAGAGGATCTTTTTCTGGGTTTAAAAAAGTTAATATTCTGGCTTTTTGATAAGGTTTCAAAAACGAGATAGCTATAGGCAATATTGCTATAAAAATTATCAATGCATAGGTAAAAAATTTTGCTCTTACTCCTGCTAACCAAGCAACTACACCGCCTCCAGCAGCAATTAATATAGCCGTTCCCAAATCGGGTTGCATTACAACTAACATAACCGGAGCTATCAATACAACTATTGGAACAAACAAAAACTTTAACTTGTTTATATTTTCAATTGAAATCCTATGATAATATTTTGCTAAAAAAAGAATTAATCCAACTTTCATTAGTTCTGATGGCTGAAGGTTCATAAAATAAAAGTTTAACCATCGTTGAGATCCTGATGAAGTTAAACCAAAATATTTTACGCCCAAAAGAAGAATTAAAAATGAACCGTATATAAAATAACTAGTGCTATGCCAAAATCTTATTTGAACAAATGATAGAATAAAAAACATTATGAAAAAAACTATAAATCTCAAAATGTGACTTTCGGTATGATATTTCATTTCTCCACCATCTGTAGAGAACATAGCGAACATACTTATGATTCCTAAAATAAAAATTGAAAATAATAAAACATAATCTATTGAGAAAAGTTTATCCTTAAAGCTTAAAGATGATTGAATAGATCTAGCTTGAAACATTAAATGCTTTCTCCTGGTTGGTTGTGTATAGACTGTCTTAAACTATGACGCTCTAAAACTTTTTTGATAACTTTTTTTGCTATAGGAGCTGCTGCTTTGCTTCCTGATCCTCCATGTTCTACTACGACACTAATTGCATATTTTGGATCTTCGACAGGAGCATAAGCAATAAATAAAGCATGATCTCTGTCCTTATAATCTAGGTTTTCTTGCTTCACCTCGGCTTCTCGTTGAGCTTCTGTAAACTTTTTTATTTGAGAAGAACCGGTTTTTCCCGCAAAAGTAAACCTTCTATCATCTAATCTTGATCTATATGAAGTTCCACCTGGCTCATTGGAAGAAGAATACATTGCATCTTTAATTAACTTAATATTTTCTTGATTTTTAAACAAAGGCTTTAAATCAAAGTTGGATACTAATAGATCAGTAGGAAGGGGTTGATTTGGGTTTTCATTTTTAAATTTTAAATATTCTTTCAAATTATTTTTTTCTTTATTGAAAATAATTCTAGGCTTTATTTCAAAACCTCCATTAGCTATTTGTGCAGTCATTAAACATAACTGGATAGGTGTACTTTGAAAGTATCCTTGACCTATTCCAGAGTGAAGAGTTTCGCCTAGGTACCAATTTTGTCCAATAAATTTTTTTTTCCAATCCGTGCTAGGTACGACTCCAGATTTTTCTTCTGAAAAATCTTTTAAAACTTTTTTTCCTAGACCAAATTTTTTTGCAGTTTTAGATAATCTATCAACACCAAGTTTTTTTGCAATTTCATAAAAATATACGTCACATGACCTTTTAATTGCAGACCTCATGTTTACGATGCCATGTCCTTTTTTTTTCCAACAGTGAAATTTTTCTCCAAATAACTCTATTTTCCCTGTACATGTTACAGTCTTTAAAGGTCGAACGATGTTATTTTCTAAAGCACTTAATGCCACTATTGTTTTAATTGTAGATCCTGGAGGATATAATCCGGAAATAGCTTTATTTATTAAAGGTTTCTTTTCATCATTAATTAAGTTTTCCCAATAATTCTTACCTACTCCATGAACGAAAGTATTAGGATCAAATGTAGGAGATGATACTAACGAAACTATATCCCCATTATAAATATCCATAACACAAACCGAAGCAGCTTTATCTTTTAAAATACCAGCAGTATATTTCTGAATTTCTAAATCCAGAGTTGTTTTAAAACTTTTTCCAGATTTTCCAGGGTCGACTTTAATTTGCTTAATTCTTTTGCCATAGGCATTAACTTCATATCTTTGAAAACCAACTTCACCAATAATTTTTTCATCTAATCTCTTTTCTAATCCTATTTTGCCTACTGCCATCCCGGGTACGGACATTTCTTTAAGATATTTTTTATTTTTAAGATCTTTAGCGCTTACCTGAGATACGTATCCTAAAATATGGGTTGATGAATTATCTTGATAAACTCTTGCAACTGATACAACAGGTTCGACCCCTTGTAACTCATGTAAAAAAAGATTTATCCTAGAAAATTCTGACCAGTTTAAATTATCAGAAATTATTATTGGTTCCCATGGTTTTTGTTTTGCTATTTTCTTTTTTAACAAAAATATTTTTTTATCACTTAAGTTTAAAATTGATTTTAATCTGAAAAACACTTGTTCAATGCTTAGCGAGTTTTCAGGAATTAAATGTATTTGGTAAACTTGCCTATTAGATGCTAATTCTTTATTAAAATAATCTTTAATCAGCCCTCTTTCAGGAGCTAACTTCCATTCTCGAAATCTATTCTTATCAGATAAAGTTTTATATTTTTTACTTTCATTTATCTGAAGTGAAATTAGTCTTCCTAAAACTCCTACAACAACAATTGCTTTACCAATTGTAAGTAGAAACATTCTCCTACTAATTAACTTTGATTTAATTACTGTATTACCAGATCCTGCGCTAAGCATTTCTTCCTGCTGTTAAAAAAGATTCATAAAATTTAAACAAAAACCAAAAAAATGGAAAAAAGATGACTGTAAAAAAAGTATTGTAAGAAATTTCTACAAATTGAATTGGTAAATTCGAAAAATTTATTACTAAAATAAAAAATAGTAAATTAGAAAGCGAGATTGCTATTAAAAAAGTGAACCAGTCTGTGGTGATGCTTGTATTTACTGTTATGTTTTTAATGTAATTGGATATCAGCGCAACAAATAAATAAGATAATGAACTCAAACCTAGTGGTATACCCATAACCACATCATTGATTATTCCTGCAAAAAAAACATGTCCACTTCCAAATATGTCTGATCTTTTAAGCGTCCAGTAATAAATTATTATTAGTTGTATGTTAAATGATAAAATTTCAAAATAGTTTTCAAAATTAGTATCTAGCTCACTTATCGATAAAAAGTATAAAAGAGCAAGTGGGCCAAAAGACAAAATTTTTCCTGTTGATTTTACAGATGTCATTTAAAAGTTTTCCTTATTTTGTATCGCAATATCAATTTTAACAAATGAAAGTTGACTTGATTCTGAAAATAATTTCACTTCCCCTTCTTGAGTTGTTTTGCCAATAGGAGCACCTGGCTTAAATATTCCATCTTTTCCAGAAGTAAAAACATCCATTCCCTCTTGAACAATATATCCCTCTGGCAAATATTCTAATACTGGCCTTGTTTTACCATTACCTTTGAGAATTGCTTGAACTTCACTTTCACCAAAAGTAACTGGTATTCTGCTATTAAGGTCAGTTAAAAGTAGAACTCTTGCTGATAAGTAATTTGTTTCAACAACTCTTCCGATTAAATACTCTTTGTCTAAAACTGGCATACCTTTTAAAATACCAGAGTTTGATCCCCTGTTTATAATAATTGATTTAAGAAATGGACTTTTTTTATCGATTAGAACTTTTGATAAGACTATGCTTTCTTTTTTTAAAAAAGTTTCCTCAGAGTCTAAAATTTTTTTAAGGCTTCTATTTTGATTAGATAAAAATTCTATATTAAGCTCTTTTTGTTTATAAATCTCTAACTCTTTTTTTAATTTCTCATTTTCACTTTTTAAATAAATAAGATCTTTTATATTGCCAGTTGCTTGAGGAAAAAATCTTGTAGGGGACGAAGCAACCAAAGTAACTCGATAAATTCCATCGTTAATAATTGATCTTATTGGTTTTATAAATCTAAAATTGTAAGTATCTAAAAAAAAAATTAATATTGCTAGAATTATTAAAAAAAATAAAGAAAACCTTTGTGCAGCACCTCTTTGTAAAAGTGCTGAACGAAACGCTATACCAAAATCATCTCTACTTGAGGACATTTATCTCTTTAGATAAATTAATACTCTGAAAGCATTGTAGAAAATAATTCCTCATTTTCTAAAGCTCTTCCAGTACCAACAGCTACGCATGATAATGGGTCATCAGCTATTGTAACAGGTAAACCAGTATCTTGTGAGATCAACTTATCAATATTTTTTAACAAAGCTCCGCCACCTGTAAGAACCAGACCCATATCAATTAAGTCTGCAGATAATTCTGGAGGTGTGTTTTCAAGAGCTTCTTTAATTCCACCCAAAATTTGATTTAAAATTGGCATCAATGCTTCGCAAGCATCTTTTTCGGTCAATTCAATTTCTTTAGGAGTTCCGGATCTTATGTCCCTTCCTTTCATTAAAAATGTATTTGAAGTTGAAGGAATTGCAGTTCCAATTTCTTTCTTAATTTTTTCTGCAGTAGAATCACCTATGAGTAAATTTAATTTTTTTCTCATATAATCCATTATTGATCTATCTAAAGCATCACCCGCTACTCTTAGTGATTTAGAATACACTACACCCCCTAACGACATGACAGCAATCTCTGTAGTTCCACCACCGATATCAACAACCATAGATCCTGTGGCTTCTGAAATTGGTAAGCCTGCTCCAATAGCTGCTGCTATAGGTTCTTCAATCAATTGTACTTTTCTTGCACCTGCGGCTAAAGCAGAGTCTTGTATAGCTTTTCTTTCAACTGGCGTTGAGCCTGTTGGTACGCATATCAAAATTCTAGGATTTGCAAATGCATTCTTTTTATGAACTTTCTTTATGAAGTGTTTGATCATTTCCTCTGTAACGACAAAATCTGCAATAACTCCATCTTTTAATGGTCTTATTGCTGAAATATTTCCTGGTGTACGTCCTAACATTGTTTTCGCTTCATCTCCTACAGCTAACACTGATTTTTTTCCTCCATCTTCTATAACTGCTACAACTGATGGCTCGTTTAGAACAACCCCTCTATCTTTAAGAACAACCAAAGTATTAGCCGTTCCAAGATCTATAGCCATATCTTGTGACCATAGTGACGAAAGACCTGATAAACCTTTAAACATTATTTTTCTCCTTATATTTGTGCGCTCAAACTAGCGTCTGGCGCTGTTTTTTCTCTTTTAATTATTAATTTATTTAATGCATTTAAATAAGCGTTAGCAGAAGCAACTAAAGTATCTGTATCTGCTGCTTGTCCCACGGTAGTTTTACCTTTTTCCTCAATTCGCACACTAACTGTTGCTTGAGCATCTGTGCCTTCGGTCACGGCGTGAACATTATATAATAAAAGTTTTACGTCATGAGCGTAGAGTTTTTTTATACATTTAAATATTGCGTCTACTGGCCCATCTCCACTCTCAGACGCGCTTTTAATTTCACCGAAAACTTCTAAAGTCATTTCAGCTTTTTGAGGCTCACCTGTTCCAGCATAAACTTTTAAAGATTTTAATTTTATTACATTGTCTTCATTTACCAAGCTATCGTCAACAATTGCTGCTATATCTTCATCGTAAATATGTTTTTTTTTATCAGCTAAAATTTTAAATTTACCAAAAGCAATTTGTATAATGTCATCGGTAACTCCAACATAACCTAAATCATTTAGTTTGTCTTTGAAGGCATGTCTTCCAGAATGTTTTCCCATAACCAAAGAAGTTTTATTAACTCCAACACTTTCTGGCGTCATAATTTCATATGTGTTTCGATTTTTAAGCATTCCATCTTGATGGATACCTGACTCATGTGCAAATGCATTTTTTCCAACCACAGCTTTGTTAAATTGAACAGGAAATCCCGTTGCATTAGAAACTACTTTAGAAGCTTTACTTAAAAGTTTTGAGTTTATATTGGTAGTATATGGCATTAAATCATGTCTAGTTCTCATAGCCATTACAACTTCTTCAAGCGCAGCATTTCCAGCTCTCTCACCTATTCCATTGATAGTACATTCTATTTGTCTTGCTCCTGCCATTACTCCTGCTAGAGAATTCGCTACTGCTAAACCTAAATCATTATGACAATGAGTGGAAAGAATCGCTTTATCAATATTTGGAACTTTATTTATTAATGTTTCTATAATTTTTTTAAATTCTGAAGGCACTGTATAACCTACAGTGTCGGGTATATTGATTGTCTTAGCTCCACATTTTATTGCTAGTTCTACAGTCTTGCACATATAATCCATATCAGTTCGTGTCCCATCTTCACATGACCATTCAACATCATCTGTGAATTTTCTCGCATAAGAAACACTTTCTTTAATTGCTTCTAACACCTCTTCAGGAGATTTATTTAATTTATGTTTCATATGAAGCGGACTAGTAGAAATAAATGTGTGTATTCTAAAATTTTTGGCATGTCTTAAAGCCTCATGACAAGCGTCGATATCCTTTTTAGTTGCTCTTGCTAATCCTGCAGGAATTGATTTTTTTAAAGTCTTGCTAATTTCAGTTACTGCTTCGAAATCTCCAGGTGAAGCAATTGGAAAACCAGCTTCGATTATATCAACTCCTAATTCATCAAACACTCGAGAGATTTGAAGTTTTTCCTCTAAACTCATTGACGCTCCTGGAGATTGCTCTCCATCACGCATAGTAGTGTCGAAAATTATTATTCTATTTTTGTCACTCATAATTAAGAACGTATATTACAAGTAAAACGAGAATATGCAAATACTTATGCTTAAATCACATTAATTTTTTGATCAGATTGGGTTAATTCT